>CAEZSW010000104.1_pt1 | contig 3072 bp, 4 predicted proteins | sample 7264061 | NCBI WGS metagenome assembly CAEZSW01 (sample SAMEA6813788, study PRJEB35770) | uncultured Actinomycetes bacterium | biome: Freshwater; feature: Freshwater reservoir; material: water | place: Czech Republic | collected 2016-08-15 | depth 0.5m m | reverse complement strand
TGTTTGGTAATTAAGAAAATATCATCTGGATCTAAAAACTCAGCTAGAGATTTTCGGCAGTAAATTCCAAGTGGCACAGTTTTCTTACCCACATACTCATCTTTAACAAAATAATAAGGTCCAGCAATTAAGGCTGTGATGTAGGTAGAAATTCTTGGGGTAGTGGTAAAACTCCACTTACTTTTCTCATCTGCTAGCTCAACTTTTTCTGCTACTGGATTATTTGAGATTACCTGCCAGTGATTAGGAGCAATTACCGTTAAACCAAAGGTGGCCTTTAAATCTGGCTGATCAAAGCAGGGATACATCTTTCTAATAAATGCCGTCTCACCTTGGGAGTAGATATAAACCTGCTCATCGACTGGATCAACTGATCTTTGTAAGCCCTCACCAGTATTTGAGTAGGCACCATTCATCTCAATAATTAATTCATTACTTGGCGCTAAATTCTTTAAGTAAATTGTTTCACCATCATAATTTGTCGTATCAACTGGCAGGCCATTTAAAGTGGCGGAGATTACCGATTTACCTACTGCATCAATAAAGCTGTCATAGCCGCCCTTGTTGCAGGTGAACTTAATAATGGTCTTAGAGTGAAAGATTTCATCCCCTGCGGTTAAATCCAGGGTTAGCTCATAACTTTCAACATGCAGGTGAGCAGCCCGCTCTGCCGCCTCTGCTCTAGTTGAGTTTAAACCTGGCATGAACCCATCCTTAATATAAGTAATAATTGCCCATAGAAATTAAAAATATCTATTGCAGTATCCAAGCAGAGATTGCAGGTTAAGCCAAGATGGAACGTCCTTCAAATCGAAGTTACTCACTGCGGGGTAATCGAATGACAAGAGCGCAAAGTTTGGCGATGGATTCAAAGTGGAATCAATATGGATTAGAGATCACAAATCAAATAAGTATTAATGATTTATTCCCTGAGAAAACAAAAGTAATTATGGAGATTGGCTCTGGCATGGGGGAGGCAACCGCTCAGATTGCCTTAAACAATCCAGATCAGGGGTATGTGGCAGTTGAGATGCATAAGCCAGGTCTGGGTGCTTTACTGTTATTGATTATTGAAAACCAGATTGATAACCTCAAATTAATCCGCGAGGATGCAACTTATCTCCTAGCCAATTTTATTGAAGATGCCTCTTTAGATGGCATTCACCTACTTTTCCCAGATCCGTGGCCAAAAAATCGCCAACATAAAAGACGGATAGTGCAAAGTGAGTTTGTTGAGTTGGTTGCTCAAAAATTAAAGCCAGCCGGATTTATTCATATTGCAACTGATTGGCAGCCATACGCTGATTGGATAAAGATGCGCTTTGATGCAAATCCTAAATTTTCCGGTGAGATTGTTCCTAGACCTAATTGGCGGGTGCTTTCAAAGTTTGAAGCTCAAGGATTAAAGAAGGATCATATAGTTACAGATTTTAGATATGAAAAACTTTAAATACTGCCCTTATTTTCATAATTAGAGATCTGATTAATTCTTCTTTTATGGCGTTCATCGCCAGAAAATGGTGTAGCTAAGAAGGTATCAACTAATTGCAAACAAAATGCCTCTTCATGTAAGCGTCCACCAATTGATATCACATTTGCATTGTTGTGCTCCCGGGCAAGCTTTGCTGTTTCAACTGACCAAACCAACGCTGCTCTTACCCCCTTAACTTTATTTGCAGCAATCTGCTCACCATTTCCAGATCCCCCTAAAACTATGCCAAATGAGTTTGGATCTTTGGCAACAGCAAGAGCTGCTGGAATACAAAAAACTGGATAATCATCTTGGGCGTCATACTCAATTGGCCCGTGATCGGTCACATCATGGCCACCTTTTTTTAGGTGATCAATAATCTTTGCTTTGAACTCAAGGCCGGCGTGATCACTTCCAATATGAATCTTCATAACGCTAGTTTGGCATAAAAACAAAACTGCCCGGCTAGTTTTATCAAGCCGGGCAAGTTGTGTCTAGGAGGAGAATAAATGAAGTTAATTTGCGTAGTGCTTATGCTGCCTTAAATGAGATGGTAGAAGCTCTTTGTCCTTTACCATGACCTTTTTTGCCAAACTCCTTAACCTTATTAACCATATTGGTTACTCGCTCAGTAGTTTTGGCTTTTTGTGCCGAAGCTTGAGTTGTAGTGATTTTTCCAGCAGCTAGGGCGGCATCAATTTGCTTATTGATTTCAGCAATCATGGCAGCAATCAATGCATCTTTCTTATCTCCAGCAATAGTTGCTAGGGATTCACCAGCTTTAAGTCGGGTAGTTAAGGTATCAAGTGAAATACCAAGTGTTGAGGTAATTACTGCTTCAAAGGCAGCATGCTTTTCCTTCATAATAGTTTTGGCAGCAGCTGCAGCATTTTCAGCCGCTTTAGTAATTGCATCTGCTTGTGATTGGGTAATGGTGCCATTACTTACTAAGCCAGATAGGAATGAGGAGATTCGCTCTTTTCCTCTACCCTGATCTGCTGATGCCACACTGGTGGCTGAAACGCTTAAGCCAACTGCTAAAGCTACTGCTGTAGCTAATACTTTTCTTTTCATTACCCCTGCTTTCTTCAAGCACAACTTGTACTTAATAGGTTGATCTAAGAGTTAAATACTGTGCTGGATATCTAAACTACCTGTGAGCCAGGTTAGAGTTTTTCTCTTAGGTAACTGTATTAGTAAATCCAGGAGTGCTAGCCCTCATATGCATGAGAATTTCATGCAGAATAAATTTGGTGAGTGGTACCGCTCTATTCACTGTGCGTAATTTATTGAACTATTTCCATGACGCTTGGTCATCTTGGCTTTGCGCTTAGCCCCAACAAATGGGGGGATGGAAAGAACTATGTTTGGAAAACATATATCTAAAGCAGTATTTTTTGCAGTTATTACACTTTTGCTTACCCAATCAACATCATATGCCGCTGGTCGAAGCTCCTCGGAAGCCAACACAATATTAAGTGGCAGTGGTGTGCCAGCTACCACAATTGGAATTAATGGCGACTTTTACATAGATATAAAGAGTATGAATTTCTATGGACCAAAGAAAAATAATCGCTGGCCAATACCCACCTCACTTCGCG
>CAEZSW010000094.1_pt1 | contig 3323 bp, 4 predicted proteins | sample 7264061 | NCBI WGS metagenome assembly CAEZSW01 (sample SAMEA6813788, study PRJEB35770) | uncultured Actinomycetes bacterium | biome: Freshwater; feature: Freshwater reservoir; material: water | place: Czech Republic | collected 2016-08-15 | depth 0.5m m | reverse complement strand
TTAGGAATTGCCCGGGTAGTTGGAGAGACCGCGCCTCTACTACTAACAATTGGTGGCGCAGATGCGATTAACTTAAATCCAACTGAAGGAAATATGTCAGCCTTTCCTTATTATGTTTGGAAAAACCTACTTATCGGCAGCGAGAATGCAATCAGCAGAGCGTGGCAGGGTGTCTTTGTGCTAATGGTTCTAGTTCTAATTTTCTTTGCTCTAGCTCGCTACTTTGGAGCAGCAAAGGGGTCGAAGAAATGAGCAATCACAACGATTCAACTACCGGCAGTAATCGAGAGGAAAATATGAGCCAACTAACTGGAAAGCCTTCAACTGGAGCAGGTAATAAAACTAGTGGCGCAAATCAGGTAGCAACCCACTCCTTAGCTGATGTAGCAAGTGCGCGTTCATCAAAGGTTGGCGCACCAACAGTTGGTTCAACCGGACTTGAGGCAAAAAATATTCATGCTTGGTTTGGTAAGAAGCATGTTTTAGAGGATATCTCAATGGACTTTTTCTCCGGCACCGTTACCGCTCTGATTGGACCATCTGGTTGTGGAAAATCCACCTTTATTAGAATCTTGAATCGAATGCATGAATTTATTCCAACTGCAGCACTGGCTGGACAGGTAATTTTAGATGGCAAAGATGTTTATGAGCCAGGGGTTGATGTAACCAAAATTAGATTACGCGTTGGTATGGTCTTTCAAAAACCAAATCCATTCCCATCTATGACCATTAAAGAGAATGTGCTCTCTGGTTTGAAGTTGGCACAGATTAAAATTGAAAATGCCGATGAGTTACTGGAGAGTTGTTTAAGGCGAGCAGGGCTTTGGAATGAGGTTAAAGATCGCCTAGATGAGTATGGCGGCGCGCTCTCTGGTGGGCAGCAACAACGTCTATGTATTGCACGATCTTTAGCAGTAAATCCACAGGTGCTATTAATGGATGAGCCATGCTCTGCCTTAGATCCAGGATCAACCTTAAGAATTGAAGAGACTATTAGAGAGTTATCTGCCTCAATGAGTATTGTGATTGTCACTCACAATATGCAACAGGCAGCACGGGTCTCTGATTACACCGGCTTTTTCCTATCAGATGGTGGCCCAGGCCGCTTAATTGAGAGTGCAACTACTACTGAGATATTTACTAATCCAAAGGTGAAGCAAACTGAGGATTATGTCTCAGGAAGATTTGGTTAATTCTTAAGGTTTTTTTCCCGTTAAGTTGTACACCTACTGTTAACTTAACTTACACATACAGTTTGCCTAACCCAACTTATTTGTTTGCCTTGCCTGACTACTTTTACCTTACCAACCAAGGTATGTAATAAGGAGGCTTCATGAAGCTAGGAAAGAAAGTAGCGATAGTTGCTATCGCTGCATCTTCATTAATACTTTCATCATCCCCAGCATTTGCTGGCCAAATCAATGGCAGCGGTGCAACATTTGCTCAACCACTTATCGATGTTTGTAAGGTTGAGTTCACTAAAGACACAGGACACACTGTTAACTACACAGCAGGTGGCTCAGGTAAAGGACGTACAGATTTCACAAATAACTTAGTTGATTTTGCAGCCTCTGATGCTGTTTACACATCTGGCTTCCCAGCTCACTTAGAGTATGCACCAGTTTATGCAGCACCGATCGCAATTTTTTATAACCTACCAACAGTAAAAGAGCCAATCTACTTAAGAGCTTCAACTCTTGCCCAAATCTTCTCTGGCTACATTACAAATTGGAATGACAAGATCATTGCTGCAGATAATGAGCGAAAAGTTAAGACAGTTACATATCAGACAAAAAAGCAGACCGTTAAGGTCGGTGGCAAGAATGTAACTAAGACTGTGCCAGTGCTAGATAAAAAGGGTAAGCCAATCGTTAAGAGCACTACAGAAAGAACAGTTAACATTGATCTACCAAATCAGTTAATCACTGTTTACTACCGAACAGATTCCTCTGGTACCTCAGAGCAGTTTGGTAAGTTCCTACAAGGCGCAAATGCTGGTGATAATTCAAGATTGTGGCCAAAGACAGCAAGTGGCACATTCTCTAACATGACACCAAATAACATCTCAACCTTCTTTAACTTCCAAGGTGCATCAGGATCTGCATTAGTTGCAGCTGGTGTTAAAGGTAAGGTGGGCGGAATTGGATATGGCGAGGTTAGCTGGGCAACTGATAACAAGTTAGCGGTTGCTAATATTGAAAACGCAGCTGGTGAGTTTATTGCGCCAACTGCTGCTGGCACCTCAGCCTTCCTAGGTGGTGGAACTATTGCAGCTAATGGCAGCATATCTACTGATTATAAGAAGCCAATTCCTGGTGCTTACTCAATTGGAACTGCTTCCTATGGCTTGGTTTATCCAGAATCTGCTAAGAAGGATCCAGAGAAACAAAAGATTGTTGCCGCTTGGCACACATATCTGCTGGAGCAATGTGCAAAGAAGTTCCCAGAAAAGGGTTACGCCCAAATTACTGGACCTTTGTATGACAAAGCAAAGTCACAGATAGCAAAGATTAAGTAACTAGCTACCTTAAAAACCCCCGCATCTGCCCTAGGGTGCGGGGGTTTTTAGGTTTTTTCAAGATAATATCTACCTATGCAATTTTCATATAACTTACTTTTAGTTCTTCACTTTATCGGTATCTCAGGATTACTCGGCGGCTTACTTGCTCAAATTGCAGTAAAACCAAAGCAGCTAGCTAAGTTTGTAATACATAGTGCTTGGCTGGCATTCATTGCTGCAGTGGTAATGGTTGGCATCAATCAGATGATGCATAGTGATGATGCAACTGTTGAGGTGTTAGATCATGTAAAGGTTGCGGTAAAGAGCACCATACTTATAGTTGTTTTGGCTATTGGATACCTTAATATTAAAAAGGCAGCACTCTCTAATAAGGCATGGGGCTTAATGACCTTACTTACTATTTCAAATATTGTTATTGCTGTTTTTTGGTAATCACTAAGACCTTTTTTTAAAAAGTTGGAGTGATCTATGGCAAAGGTAATTGAATCGGCAAATCAATTACAACTTAAGCTTTCAGTGCTAGAAAAAATCTTTGCACTACATGGTGATATCTGGGTAGATAAGAGTTTGTTAACCAAGAAGGTAATGGTTGAAAATCCGTGGCGCAGAGAAGTAATTAAGGGCTTTAGAGCACCAGGGGCTGCAATTCCATTTGTAGTTTTACTTGGCACTATGCGTTATCGGGGTGGTAAGGATTTCACTGCCATTTATAACCGCACAGCAGTAGATATTTATGAGTTTAAGGACTCTGCCTATAAAAGATGGATAGTCACAAAGTAACAAAGCGCGCCTGGCAGGAATC
>CAEZSW010000050.1_pt1 | contig 5141 bp, 5 predicted proteins | sample 7264061 | NCBI WGS metagenome assembly CAEZSW01 (sample SAMEA6813788, study PRJEB35770) | uncultured Actinomycetes bacterium | biome: Freshwater; feature: Freshwater reservoir; material: water | place: Czech Republic | collected 2016-08-15 | depth 0.5m m | reverse complement strand
TGGAGCAGCAGTTGCAAAATTTACTGTGGCATCAACACCTCGTTACTTAGATAAGAACACAAATGAGTGGAAAGATGGCGATAGCCTCTTTTTACAATGCCAAATTTGGCGACAAGCTGCTGAGAATGTGGCGGAGTCATTAACTAAGGGCATGCGAGTAATTGTCTCTGGACGATTAAAGCAACGCTCTTATGAAACCAAAGAGGGCGAAAAGCGAACTGTGTTTGAGGTAGAGGTGGATGAGGTCGGTCCATCACTTCGCAATGCAACAGCTAAGGTAACTAAAACTGCTCGCCAAGCTGGAACTGGTTACACACCAGCAGCTAGCGAAGCAACTACATCATCAACTGATGATCCTTGGTCAGCAGCCCCAGTTGGCGGCGGTTGGTCAACGACACCAAGTGATGACACACCACCTTTTTAAAAAGTAAAAAAACCATTCCTGTTTACAAAAAAACAGGGCCCTAACTAATAAGGAGCACCACAGTGGGAGCAAGAAGTAATAAAACGCTTAGAGAAAAAGCTAAGCAATCAAAATCTGCAGCAGCAGCTGCAGCCATGAAGAAGTTTAAAAAGAAGCCATGCTCATTTTGTCGCGATGAGGTTGTCTATATCGATTACAAAGATATCGCCACCCTTCGCAAATACATTACTGATCGAGGCAAGATTCGCTCTCGTCGAATAACAGGAGCTTGCACCCAACACCAACGAGCAGTTGCCGCTGCGGTTAAAAATAGCCGCGAGATGGCGCTTCTGCCTTACACCTCAACTGCGCGATAAGGAGATAGAAAAAAATGAAATTAATCCTTACTCGTGAAGTTCCAGGACTAGGTAATGCCGGCGATGTAGTAACTGTTAAAGATGGTTATGGCCGTAATTTCCTTCTACCAAGAGGTAATGCAATTGTGTGGAGCAAGGGCGGTGAAGGCCAGATTGATGGCATCAAGCGCGCTCGCACAACTAGAGAGATTCGCGATCTAGATCATGCTAAAGAGATCAAAAATAAGCTAGAGGCTGCCAATGTAATTGTGAAGGTAAAGGTTGGCGCTACCGGCTCAATGTTCGGCTCAGTTACCGATAAGGCAATTGTGGCTGCAATTAAGAGTGCAACTAGTGAAACAGTTGATCGCCATAAGATAAAGATGGATAAGCACATCAAAAAGGTTGGCAAATACACAGTAAAGATTGCACTTGAATCTCAAGTTGTAGCCAATGTTCCGATTGTTGTGGTCTCAGATAAGTAAGTTAAGAAAGTAATTAAAAAAGCCCGCCAAGTTTTGGCGGGCTTTTTACTTTGGGCTTTAACTCTTCAAATAGTGAGATAAGCAAATAAATCTTTCTCCACAGTTTAAATCTTTATTTCACGCTCAAATTACAGTTAATCAAAAACTTATCCACTATAGATTGATACTTACCCACACCCTTATCCACTACTTATGAACAGTTTTTTACACCTACTACACAGGTGAGTGCACAGGGTAAGAAGTGTATTTACCAAGATGAGTCAGCAGAGATTATCTTTACCTCCTAGATCAATTACACCTAGGTAAAAGCATTGAATTTAACTATTTTTAGCAGGTTGTCAGTGGCAGATGGGAGGCTTTAATTATGAGTATCGCAGAGTTTCCTAACAACTCAGGTAGAGCCAGAGCTGCTGAGTTTGAACGCACACCACCACAAGATGTGATTGCTGAACAATCTGTATTAGGTGGCATGCTGTTATCAAAGGATGCAATTAGTGATGTAGTTGAAATATTACGAGAGCGAGATTTTTATCGCCCAGCACATGAATTAATTTATGACGCGATCGTTGATTTATATGGCAGAGGTGAGCCAGCTGATCCAGTAACTGTGGCAAGTGAGTTAACTAAGCGAGGAGATTTAGTTAGAGCAGGTGGTGCGCCATACCTGCACACATTGATCTCCTCCGTTCCAACGGCAGCTAATGCTGGGTATTACGCAAAGATAATTAGAGAGCGCGCAATTATGCGCCGATTAGTTGAGGCTGGTACCAAGATTGTGCAACTTGGTTACACCGAGGAGGGTGAGGTTGATGATGCAGTTGATCAAGCCCAAGCTGAAGTTTATGCGGTAACTGAGCGACGTGAATCAGATGATTATGTGCAGCTATCTCAATTACTACCAGATGCCTATGATGAGATTGAAAAGATTTCCTCCGGTGTTGTTGGACAAGGTGTTAAAACTGGATTTAAAGATTTAGATGCGCTAACAAATGGTTTTCATCCAGGAAATATGATTGTGTTGGCAGCACGTCCAGCAGTTGGTAAATCAACCCTTGGATTAGATATTGCCAGGTATGCCTCAATTCATAAGCGCGAGACCTCAGTTATCTTCTCACTTGAAATGAGTAAATCTGAGATCACAATGCGAATGCTTTCAGCTGAGGCCAGAGTGCCATTAAATAACATTAGATCTGGCCGATTAAATGAAGAGGAGTGGTCAAGGATGGCCCGGCGTATGGGTGAGATCTCAGATGCACCAATGTTTATTGATGATTCTGCAAACCTATCCTTAATGGAGATTCGAGCAAAGGCTAGAAGATTAAAGCAGCGCCATGATTTAAAGTTAATTGTGATTGATTATCTGCAGCTTATGACCAGCGGTAAGCGAGTTGAAAATAGACAGCAAGAGGTATCTGAGTTCTCTCGCCAATTAAAGTTATTAGCTAAAGAATTAAATGTGCCAGTTGTTGCCATCTCCCAGTTGAACCGATCTCCTGAGCAGCGAACTGATAAAAAACCAATGCTTTCTGATCTACGTGAATCTGGCTCGATTGAGCAGGATGCAGATGTGGTTATTTTGCTTCACCGGGAAGATCTTTATGACTCACAAAATAGATCAGGTGAGGCTGATTTAATTGTGGCCAAGCATCGAAATGGACCAACTAGAACAATTACTGTGGCCTCGCAATTACATATTGCTAGATTTACCGATATGGCAACAACCTTTGCACCAGTTGAGAAGTTTGTTAAGGATAATTAAGGATTACAAAAACTGCATTCAGCTGGCTCAACATAACTTCTTTCACTTAATTTCTCTTCTTTATATTCACAACCAGCACAACCCAGAACCATTCCCCTTATGGCTTGCTTTTCAACAATTCCACACTCTCGACATTCAACCCCATACAGATCACCGACCTGACCCCAGCCAGGTAACTGACATTTAGGACATAATTTAGAAAGTCGAGTTACCAGCCGTTCTGCAAGGACTGCAATGTTTTGCCGCCTAGATGGGCTGTGGTGCGCTCGTAAATCACTTTCAATGATTAATTTTTCACTATCTTTCCAAAGTTTTTTAAGCGCTATCTCTAAGCTTTCAACACTGTTTAAACCTTTAAAAATTTGACCACTTCCATTTTCAGATTTTGCAATTAGAGAATGGTTTGGAAAATCTGCCTTGGTTAAAAACTGTTGTATCGAATCTGACTTAGTGATGATTGTGCGAGCCGTAACAATATCTAAACTTCGATAGAACTCAACAACTTCAATATTTTTATTTTTATCTATCCAAGCCATACATTCAATATCAGAGATTAGAAATGGTATTAGTGGGTCAGGAGCTATTGACCCTTCTGAGGCGATGGCAAAAGGCAGTCCTAGATCAATAGCACCTAAATGTGCTTTCTTTAGAACAACCTCTTTTGGAGTACCACTACGCGGAATCTCTCCAGAAAAAGTACCAAGTAGGTCTGTATCAATTTTAGAGACAATTAATTCAATATCTAGAGTTGAAAATTTCGGTGAAACAACTTTTTCCTTTTGGTGCTTTGTGGGAAAAGCTGCACTTACTCCACGGTAAGGGTGTTCATTCATAGTTTAGGAGAATATTTTTATCAAATCACCAATACTCTTATGTGATTCCATAGAGTGGCGAAACTTTAGTTTACGATTTACCTTATATTTATTTCTGCGCCCAATTTTTTCTACACTTATATATCCCGCATTCTCCAGCTCTCCAATTATCCCCAGCGCTGATCTTTCTGTTACCCCTATTGCATCAGCTATGTCGCGAACTCTTGCCTCAGGATTACGGGCAAGGTGGATCAAGATATGGCCGTAGTTGGAAAGAAAAGTCCACTGCTTATCTGACACGCCTTTAGGATACCATATATATGAAATTTGATACATGAATCAAATTGCGGTATATTTGAGAGATGGATCAATCACTCTCTCTTGCCATAACAAATCTAACCTCAGTCTCAGTTTTGGTCTTTATTTTAGGGTTTCTTGCTGCCAGATTTAAGAGTGATATCAGGATTCCAGATCAGGTCTATCAGATTATTTCTGTGTATTTGTTATTTGGAATTGGTTTAAAAGGTGGAGTTTCGCTTACGCACTCAACTGCAAGTGGATTAATCAAACCAATTATCGCTACCTTAATATTGGGATGTTTAATTCCAACTTTAGCCTTTTATGCACTGAGGTTTGTAAGGTCTTTAAATCAAATTGATCGAGGAGCGATTGCCGCTCACTATGGCTCAACCTCATTAGTTACATTCACAGCAGCTTTAGTATTTCTAGATAATTCTAAAATTTCTTATGAAGGATTTGCCACCACATTGTTAACAATTATGGAGATACCAGGAATCGTGATCGGAATATTTCTTGCAACCCGCCATTTGAACCGAGAGGTTTCTTGGTCAGTTTCGTTAAAGGAAATAGTTCTAGGTAAAACCATAATTTTATTAGTAGGTGGTTTGATAATTGGTGCAATCTCAGGCGACTCAGGTTATGCTCGAGTTGAGCCATTTTTTGTTGGACTTTTGCCAGGAATCTTGGCGCTATTTTTAATGCATCTTGGGTATCTTGCCGGCTTACGAATTCATGTAATTAGAGAGACTGGAGCAGGTTTGTTTACCTTTGCCCTACTCTTCCCATTTATTGCCGGCACACTAGGAGTCTTTGGTGGCTATCTAGCTGGATTATCAGTTGGTGGTGCAACCATTTTAGGAGTTCTATCTGCAAGTGCTTCCTATATTGCCGCCCCAGCTGCTGTTGGTATAGCACTCCCTGAAGCAAATCCATCACTTTCAATTACTTCAAGTTTAGGAATAACCTTCCCAATAAATTTGGTGATTGGAATTCCAACCTATTATGCAATTGCCCAATTCTTAATTT
>CAEZSW010000021.1_pt1 | contig 8610 bp, 9 predicted proteins | sample 7264061 | NCBI WGS metagenome assembly CAEZSW01 (sample SAMEA6813788, study PRJEB35770) | uncultured Actinomycetes bacterium | biome: Freshwater; feature: Freshwater reservoir; material: water | place: Czech Republic | collected 2016-08-15 | depth 0.5m m | reverse complement strand
GAGCCCCCTGGAACTCGCCTACGCGTTGCACTTTCTGCTTTAACTCTGGCTGAGTACTTCCGCGATGTGCATAAGCAGGATGTGTTGTTGTTTATCGATAATATCTTCCGATTTACGCAAGCCGGCTCTGAGGTATCAACACTTCTTGGCCGTATGCCATCTGCAGTTGGATACCAACCAACACTTGCTGATGAGATGGGTCAGTTGCAAGAACGTATTACCTCAACTCGTGGTCACTCAATTACCTCGATGCAGGCGATTTATGTTCCAGCAGATGACATCACCGACCCAGCTCCACACACAACCTTTGCTCACTTAGATGCAACAACAGTGTTATCTCGTCCAATTTCAGAGCTTGGTATCTATCCGGCGGTAGATCCACTGGATTCAACCTCACGTATTTTGGATCCTAGATATATTGGCGAGCATCACTTCAAAGTTGCAAACCGAATCAAGCAAATCTTGCAGCGCTATAAAGATCTGCAAGACATTATTGCGATCTTGGGTATTGATGAACTTTCTGAAGAGGATCGAATTCTGGTGGGAAGAGCTCGTCGTATTCAACGTTTCTTGTCCCAAAATACATTCGTTGCGAAGGTGTTTACTGGATTAGATGGTTCCTTTGTGCCACTAACAGAAACTATTGCCGCATTTGAAGCGCTGGCTGATGGTAAGTATGACCATGTACCAGAGCAAGCATTCTTCATGTGTGGTGGCTTAGATGATGTTGAACGTAAAGCTGCAGAACTAGCTAAGTCATAACATGTCTGAGACAGTGCTAAAAGTTGAGGTAGTAACCCCAGAGAAGCGGGTGTGGAGTGGCGAAGCCAAAATGGTTTCAGCTCGCACACTCGAAGGTGATTTAGGAATACTTCCTGATCACGCACCACTTCTTGGTGTATTAGCTGATGGCACTGTTTCAATTAAATCAACAGATGGCACCACTAATGACTTTGTAATAAATGGTGGATTTATCTCAGTTTCGAAGAATAGAGTTTCAATTTTAGGTGAGGCAGAATCAGTTAAAAACTAGTTGTAGCGATGCTCAGTCTCAATAATTCTTACAGTTTTTGAACGGCCTCTAACCACCAGTGAATGACTAATAGCACCAAATGCAGTGTGCCGAACTCCTCTAAGTAGCTCTCCATCAGTTATTCCAGTGGCAGAAAAAAACACATCGTCAGAGGCAACTAAATCATTAGTTGTATAAATTCTAGACAGATCATGGCCAGCATCTTTTGCTGATATTTTTTCACTTTCACTTTGCGGCATAAGTTGTCCCTGAATAACTCCACCAAGCGCTCGCATTGCAGCGGCTGTAACAACACCTTCTGGCGTGCCACCAATTCCCATTAAAATATCAATTCCAGTACCAAGTCGGGTAGTTTCTATTGCTGCAGCCACATCGCCGTCTCTAATTAATCTAATACGTGCTCCAGCTTTTCGTAACTCTTTTAGCAAGTCGGTATGCCTTGGTCTGTCCAAAACAATAACTGTAATATCACTTACATCCACACCTTTTGCTTTGGCAACTTTTTTAATATTTTCACCAGCTGGGGCTGTAATATCAATTACAGATGCTGCCTCTGCTCCTGTGACAATTTTGTTCATATAAAAAGCACCCTTAGGTTCAAACATGGAACCTCTTGGGGCTAAAGCGATAACACTTACAGCGCCATTTAATCCGTTTGAGGTTAAAGTGGTGCCATCAATTGGATCAACTGCAACATCACACTCAGGTCCACTTCCGTTACCAACCGGTTCACCATTATGAAGCATAGGAGCATTATCTTTTTCGCCTTCACCGATAACTATTACACCTGACATATCAACTGTATTAATCATTTTCCGCATTGCGGCCACTGCAGCACCATCTGCAGCATCTTTATCTCCTCTACCTACCCAAGCAGAAGCTGCGACAGCTGCGGTTTCAGTAACTCTTACTAATTCAAGAGCTAAGTTACGATCTGGAAAATTAAATTCTGCTGACATCTGCACCTAAAGATTGGAGTTGTGTAGGAAAATCAGGATAACCGCGGTCAATATGGAATGAGTCCTCAATAATTGTTATCCCATCACTTACTAATGCAGCTAATACCAGTCCAGCCCCTGCTCTAATATCGGTTGCAACTACCGGAGCGGCAGATAGTTGCTCAATTCCAGTAATTGCAGCATGGTGACCATCAACTTGAATCTTGGCTCCCAGGCGCAATAACTCATTTACAAACATAAATCTTCCTTCAAAAACATTCTCAGTAACTACCGAAGTACCATCGGCAATTGAATTTAAGGTGATAACCATTGGTTGCAGGTCTGTTGGAAATCCTGGGTAAGGTAGCGTTGCCACATCAACTGCATGAGGTCTTTTATCCATTTTCACTCTAAATCCATTTTCAGTAGTGGTAACTACTGCACCTGCTTCAACTAATTTATCTAATGGCAACTCTAAGTGGTCGGCTCGACCATTTTCTATTGTGATATCACCTTTTGTCATTGCCGCTGCAAAAGCCCAGGTACCAGTAACAATTCGATCTGGCAGGGTAGCGTGAGTTGCTGGCTTTAATTCACCAACCCCCTCAATTTTTATTGTATGCGAACCTAAACCAGAGATTTTAGCTCCCATAGAAATTAGAAACTCACCAAGATCTACAACATCTGGCTCTCTGGCAGCATTCTCAATAATTGTTACTCCCTTAGCTAAGGTTGCTGCAGTCATGATATTTTCAGTTGCACCAACACTTGGGAACTCAAGAGTTATAGCTGACCCAGATAAACCATTTTTTGCATTCGCAACTATAAAACCGTGTTCTAACTTAATCTCAGCTCCCATGTCGGTTAAACCATTTATATGAAAGTCCAGACCACGAGATCCAATTGCATCTCCTCCAGGAAGTGCAACCTCTGCTTGTCCAACTCGAGTTATCAATGGCCCTAATACATTTATCGAAGCCCTTAGTTTTCTAACTAAATCGTAATCTGCGCGATGACCAAGTGTTTTTGGTACATCAATACTTACCTCACCAGCTTTAGCATCAATCTCTATTTTGCAACCTAATCGAGTTAAAAGCTCTGCCATATATTCAACATCTGCAATTGCCGGTAGATTTGTGATTTTAGATTTACCCACCGCCAGCAATGATGCTGCCATTAATTTAAGTGCAGAATTTTTTGCACCAGAAACTCGAACCGTGCCAGCTAATCTGGCTCCACCTACAACTCGAAAACGATCCATAATCAACCTATTGTAATTGCTCGATGACAGATATTTTAATCCTTGAAAGTATTGGCAATCAGATCTTTACGCTCAAACCTGGTGATCTGCCAAAATATTAACGCGAAGCACCTAGGTCGGTTACTTACTTTCGATAGTCGCCTTAGCAATCTTTAGATCTTTTTCAAAAACCAAGATCTTAGGCCCAGTCTTTGTCTGCGATAAAGTAGCTTTGATTCCAACCGATAGCAGCTTTTGTCGCACCATTTCACCTTCAATATGATTTTTTGGTGAGTGTGCCACTTTAAGTAATCCGTACTCATCATCTGAGCCAATTTTTTTTGGTCTCTCAATTAAAGATTTATTATTTGAAAATGCCCATCTTAAAATTATGGCTAACACCGCAACCACCAGAAAGCCAGAAAATGACTTTAAGAACAATGCATTGTTTATTCCACCCAGCATAGAATCCTTAAAAGTTATCGTTTTATTGGAAGATAAGTATTAGTTGGTATTTTTTCATTTGCAGATGATTTATGGCAAGTGGCTGAGATATTTCCAACCACGATTCCTGGTCGAGGCACAAGGGGCATTGGGGCAAGGGTTACAGGATCTAATGTTTCTGGCATAAATAAAGGCTCATCGCTAATCAAAAGTATATTTGCATATGTATTGGGATTAAGTAATCCATAGGTTGTCCGCAAAGTTCCTAAGAGAATTTTTTTACTTGGATCATTTGGGTCATTGCCCGAGACTGTTGACTTAATCTCCCACCACTTACAGCTGTAATCAGCAGCTACTATTACAGCACCACAAGCATTGGTTGAGCATTTAGTAACATCAGCGGCTAATCGCCGTTTAGCTGAGATCAAGCCAACCAGCTCTTTTCCAGTCGGAATTTTTGCATAGATTCCTTTATTGCTTGTAAATCCAACTGGTGGCCAAATTGGTGAAGGTGATGGAATTGGAGTTGCAGTTTTTTTAACTTTTTTCTTCTTTTTAGTTGGTTTTTTTGTTGCTTTCTTTTTTACTGGCTTTTTTGTTGAATCAGGTTTAACAGTGCTCTTTCCAGTGGGCTTTACAGTTGCTTTTTTAGATGGACTTGGCTTTGAGCTTGGTTTAGGAGTTGGAGTGGCAGCATGTGCACTAGATCCTAATAAAACTAGAGACAGCGATAGAGCAATTAATTGTTTAATTCTCATTCTCTACTCCACTTGAAAGTTCTAATAGCAATGAATAATCCAACTATTAACCAGATGACTAATACAATTGCAGTTTTACCAATTTCCCAACTTTGTGCTACCTCTTGAGTTGCAAAATCATTTGGTAAAAAGACTGATCGCATGCCTTGAGTTAGCCATTTAAGTGGGAATAAGGCTGCAAATTGTTGCATCCAATCTGGCAGAGAGGTGAATACAAAAAATACACCGCTAAAAAACTGCAGAATGATAACTATCGGTGAAACAACCGCTGAAGCACCTCTACCGCTTTTTGGAACAACCGAAAAGGCAATTCCAAGCACGGTTGAGCAGGCACTACCTAAGATCACTAGCCAGGTGAAATTCCACCACAGCTGTGGGTCTGAAGGTAAATTCAAATCAAATACCACTGATCCAAAAAACAATAGCAGTGCAGTTTGTATAATCATTAAAATTGTTACTAGTAGAGATTTACCAATAAAGTACGATGTGACAGACATTGGTGTTCCTCTAAGTCTTTTTAAGGTGCCATCATCTCGCTCCATAGGAATAGTGATTGCAAGTTGCTGAAATCCCGTATTGACTAAGCCAGATGCGATCATGCCTGCCACAAAGTACTGACTAAAGGTCACACCCGGTGCAATAGTGTCTTGAAAAACTGAGCCAAAAATAAAGAGCAAAATTACCGGAAATAGGAGAGTAAATACCAAAGATTCTCGCTGGCGCATAAATTGCTTTAACTCTAGAGAGCTTCTTAATACCCCAATTCTTAAAGTATCTTTCAAATTTTTCATTTCAACTCACCAATCATTCTTAAATAAATCTCTTCAAGATTTGGTCTGAGCACCTGCAGCTCTGGAATTGGGCCATTAAATTGCTTACTTAACTTAATAACCTCATCAGTTGGGTTGCTTGTCAGTAGCTCTTTGCTTATCCCATTTTCTAGCCACATAACTTTAGCCGGAGCATTATTTCTACCACCTAAGGTTGCAGGTGTTGCAATTTCGATAATCTTTCCATTATTTATTACGCCAACTCGGTCAGCAAGTTCTTGAGCTTCATCAAGATAGTGGGTGGTTAGTAAAATCGTAGTTCCTTCTGATTTTAAGGTTCGAATCAACTCCCAAAAAGATCTTCTAGCCTCTGGATCAAAGCCAGTTGTTGGTTCATCTAAAAATAGCAACTCCGGTGAGCCAATAATGCCAAGAGCCACATCTAATCTTCTACGTTGACCACCTGATAACTGCCTGGTTTTTGAATTTTCTTTATCGCTTAACCCAACAGCATTAATTACTTGATGTGTATCCTTTGGATTATCAAAGTAATTTGCAAAGTGGGAAACAGTTTCTATTACCGTTAAATCAGCAGCATCATTTGCTGACTGTAAAACTATTCCTATCTTATTGCGCCACTTTTGAGCTGCACTTCCTTTAGTGGCTGGATCAAACCCCAATACTTTTATCTCACCAGAGTTTGCGCTGCGATACCCCTCTAAAATTTCAACAGTGGTTGTTTTACCAGCGCCATTTGGGCCCAGAAGTGCAAAGATCTCACCTTGCTCAACCGTAAGGTCGATGCCGGCAACAGCGGTCTTATCACCATACTTTTTTACTAAGCCCCGTACCTGAATTGCTGGATTAGTGCTCATGGCGACATCATTCCCTAATTGGTATTGATTACTCAATTTAATTGGGAGAATAAGCCTGTGAGTCCCCGTAGAAATAAGCCAAAAGGCAAGAGCAAGCCCTCAAATAATTTTGATGAGAATGAGATCACAACTGCCAGTGATGCAATTGAAGAGCATGATGATGGGATTTATGTAGTCAGGAAGATCAGTGGCTCCTCCTCAAATAAACCATACCGTTGCCCAGGATGTGACCAATTAATTCCAATGGCTACTCCGCACACAGTTGCCTGGCTAGAGCATGATCAAGATGGCAGACGTCATTGGCATAGTATTTGCTGGAGTAAGCGTAATTTACGTAGGCCAAAGATTGAAAGAACTCGAAACGCTCCTAAATATTGAGATAAATTTAGAATTAAATATTTAAATTACTTAACTTATAGTTATAGTTAGCAAATGAGCAAAACATTTACCGCGAAAAATCCAGCTACTGGTCAGCCGGTTGGCTCTGAAATTTTAGAATGGGATCAAGCTCAGACTAATGCTGCGATCAAGGCTGCTGCGAATGCTAAACATAAACTTTCAGCAACCACGCCAACGCAGCGAGCTGCAGTATTAAATGCGATTGCAGATGCGATTGAGGCCGAAAAAGATAATTTAGCTCAAACTGCCAATTTAGAAACAGCACTACCACTGCCAAGGTTAACTGGTGAAGTAATGCGGACAGTTATTCAAATTAGAGCATTTGCTAATTTAGTTAAAGATGGCGGACATCTTTTACCTATTATTGATTTGGCAGACCCAAATTTTCTACCAGTTGCTCGTCCTGACTTAAGAAAATCTCAACAACCACTAGGTGTAGTTGCGGTATTTGCAGCATCAAACTTTCCACTGGCATTTTCTGTAGCTGGGGGTGATAGCGCCTCAGCGCTGGCTGCAGGTTGCCCAGTAATTGTAAAAGCGCACCCATCACATCCCAATACCAGTCAGATCGTTTATGAAGCAGTTATAAAGGGCCTTGCATCAGAAGGATTACCAAAAGAATTATTTGCCATCATCCAAGGAGAAAATCCAGAGATTACTCATTGGCTGGCTAAGGCGCCAGAGGTTAGCGCAATTGGTTTTACTGGATCTGCCATGGTTGGAAAATTATTAATTAGATTATCTCAAGAGCGATCAGTACCGATTCCAGTTTATGCCGAGATGGGATCTTTGAATCCAGTTTTCTTTACGCCAACTGCGTTAAGTGAGAAAGCTGATGAATTATCCAAAGCAGCAATCGATTCAGCATTACTTGGCTCCGGGCAGTTTTGCACAAAGCCAGGAATAATTATTGTGCCAAATGATAATAATGGCGATAAATTTATCTCACAGGTAAAAGAGTATGTAGCACAACAAAAGGTTGCACCATTATTAAATAAAGGAATTGCAACTAGGTTTAAAGATGCGATTGTAAAGTTATCAAAATCAAAAGGGTTAGAGATTATCTCCGGTACCGACAATAGCGATGGATTTGGTGTTACGGCCAATATTTTTGTCACCGATTGGTCTGAAGTAAAAAATCATGAGGATTTACTGGAGGAGCACTTTGGACCAACCTCAGTAATAATTCGCACGCCATTTGATGAGTACCTAAAGGTTGCAAAATCTATGCAAGGGCAATTAACCGCAGCAATCCATGCCGGTGCTGATGAGAATGTGAAAGATTTGGTAGATCAGCTATCCCAAATTGCCGGTAGAGTAATTTGGAATGGTTTTCCTACGGCAGTATCGGTGACAGCTGCACAAAACCATGGCGGACAGTGGCCAGCCTCTTCGACTCATACCACCTCAGTTGGATTGGACGCACTTTATAGATTTGTTAGACCTGTGGTTTATCAAAATTTCCCGGATAATAAACTTCCACAAGAGTTACAAAATGCCAACCCTTATGGCATTGAGCGAGTTATTAACTCTGAAAGAAGCAAGAAGGCAATTAATTAGTTACTTGTAATTAACAACCTTATTTTTAATAGTTCCAATACCTTCAATAGTGGTAACAATATTTTCCCCACCCTTTAAGTATTTCTCTGGCCTAAAGCCAAAGCCAACTCCTTCAGGGGTTCCGGTATTAATTACATCTCCAGCCTTTAACTCCATAAATTGAGAGATGTACCAAACACAATGATTAATTCCAAAAATTAAATCATCAGTTCTTGAGTTTTGTCTTACCTCACCATCAATTGTGCAACTTAAGGCAAGATTACTTGGATCTAAACCATTTTTAGCTAGCTCATCTTTGGTAACGATCCACGGGCCCATTGGGTTAAAGGTTGGAAATGATTTGCCCTTTACCCATTGCCCACTGCGCTCAATCTGCCAATGGCGCTCTGAAATGTCTTGAGAAATTGTGTAACCAAGAATATGAGAAGCAGCATCCTCTGGTGATTTCAAATAAAGAGCATTTTTACCAATAACTACACAAAGCTCGACCTCATAATCAGTCTTTTGAGAGTTTGGTGGCACAACCACATCATCATTGGCACCAATTACCGTATCGGGAGCTTTCATGAAAATTACTGGTTCAGCTGGCGCAG
>CAEZSW010000001.1_pt1 | contig 30202 bp, 25 predicted proteins | sample 7264061 | NCBI WGS metagenome assembly CAEZSW01 (sample SAMEA6813788, study PRJEB35770) | uncultured Actinomycetes bacterium | biome: Freshwater; feature: Freshwater reservoir; material: water | place: Czech Republic | collected 2016-08-15 | depth 0.5m m | reverse complement strand
CAGTAATTTCAGCTAATTGCATCAACTCTTTTGCGGCATTTGCTTTTATTACACCGCCACCAACATATAAAACTGGTTTCTTAGATTGCGCGATCAAGGCGGCTGCATCATTTATTGATTCTTGCTTAGGTACAAGAACTGGGTTATAGCCCGCTAGTGAGATATTTTTAGGGTAATTAAAAGTGGTCTCTTTTTGTAATGCATCCTTTGCAATATCAACTAATACCGCTCCAGGCCGGCCAGTACTTGCAATATGAAAAGCCTCTGCAATTGCGCGTGGGATATCGGCTGGATCAGTAATTAAATAATTGTGTTTTGTAACTGGCATTGTTACACCACGTATATCTGCCTCTTGAAATGCATCGGTTCCAATTGCTGGTGCTGGTACTTGACCAGTAATTGCAACTATTGGCACAGAATCCATCTGCGCATCAGCTAAAGGTGTTACTAAATTTGTCGCACCAGGACCAGAGGTAGCAATACAAACTCCGACGCGACCAGTTGCTTGGGCGTAACCAGTGGCTGCATGTCCTGCGCCTTGTTCATGTCTTACTAATATGTGTCTGATTTTTGAATCAAAGATTGGATCATAAGCAGGAAGAATGGCGCCACCTGGTATGCCAAACATGACATCAACCCCAGCAGCTTCAAGTGCGTTTACTAAACTCTGCGCACCATTCATCTTGCCCATATCTTCCTTTCTTTCAACTAGTACTTATCTAAAACAAAACCCCCCAGTTTTATCTGAGGGGTGCGAACTAACTTTGCTGGTTAGCGCGCACGCTCGATAATCACCACGACCACAGATGTGATCACGATTTGTGAGATTAGCGATGAGTTCTTCATGGGATTAGTTTCTCAGGTGTACTTAGGTCAAGTCAACCTCTGAGATGACGATCTCATTATTTGAGCGTGCGGATAACAAAACTGCAATTATTCGCAGACTGCTCCCATAGATGCACTACGTACTGACTTTGAAAACTTGCCCAGAACCCCACGAGTAAATTTGTGTGGCAATGGCTTGAAATTCTTCTTTCGCTCAACTAACTCTTGTTCATCTACTAACAAGTCTAAAGTTCGAGCTTTAATATCAATCCTTACTCGATCACCATTTTTAATCAATGCGATCGGACCACCATCAACCGCCTCTGGAGCGACATGTCCAACACAAAGGCCGGTTGAACCTCCAGAAAATCTGCCATCGGTTAATAACAAAACAGATTTACCAAGGCCAGCACCCTTAATAGCGCCAGTAATCATTAACATCTCACGCATACCGGGACCACCTTTTGGCCCTTCATATCTAATAACTACAACATCACCAGCCACAATTGATCCATTCTCTAACGCATCCATAGCAGATTGTTCGCGTTCAAATACTTTTGCTGGGCCTTCAAAAAATTCAACACCAATGCCAGCTGTTTTACATACTGCTCCATCTGGAGCAAGTGAGCCGCCAAGAATTGTAATTCCACCGCTTGTAGCTATTGGGTTACTCACCGCTTTGAGAATTTCACCATCTGGATCTGGTGGAGTAACATCTTTTAAATTCTCTGCCATAGTTTTACCAGTGACAGTTAAGCAATCACCATGCAATAAACCAGCATCAAGTAATGCACGCAAAATTACTGGAATTCCACCAACCTTATCCACATCAGTCATTACATACTTACCAAAAGGTTTTAGATCACCTAATAGTGGAACTTTAGATCCAACTCGGTGGAAATCCTCTAAAGTTAAATCGACCTCAGCTTCATATGCAATGGCAAGGAGGTGCAAAACTGCGTTAGTTGAACCACCCAGAGCCATCAAAACTGTTATTGCATTCTCAAAAGCTTTTTTAGTCAAAATTTGTCTGGTCGTAATACCCTTGCGAATTAACTCAACCACTGCTTCGCCAGATTTGATCGCATAATCATCTCTTCGGCGATCAATTGAAGGTGGTGAGGCAGACCCTGGTAATGATAAACCAATCGCTTCTCCAATTGCAGCCATTGTGTTTGCGGTATACATACCGCCACATGCACCCTCGCCAGGACAGATAGCACGTTCGATTTTGTCTACCTCTTCTTGCGAAATTAATCCTCGCGCACAAGCACCTACCGCTTCAAATGCATCAATAATTGTTACATCTCTGCCATCAACTTTTCCAGGCATTGTTGAACCAGCGTAAACAAAAACGCTTGCAACATCGATACGGGCAGCAGCCATCATCATTCCCGGCAATGATTTGTCACAGCCAGCGAATGTGACCATGCCATCTAACCGTTCTGCTTGCATCACAGTTTCAACTGAGTCGGCAATTACCTCACGTGATACTAAGGAAAAGTGCATTCCTTCATGACCCATCGAAATTCCATCAGAGATTGAAATTGTGCCAAATTGCATAGGAAAACCTCCCGCTGCAATGACGCCCTTCTTTGAAGCTTTGGCTAATCGATCTAAAGATAAATTACATGGGGTCACTTCATTCCAAGAGGAAGCTATTCCAATTTGCGCCTTCGCGAAATCTTCATCCTTAAACCCAACGGCGCGAAGCATTCCGCGAGCTGGCGCTCTTTCTAAACCATCGGTTACTAAGCCTGATCTAGGCTTCATTTTATTAGGCGGATTTTTTTCGCTCATGAGATTAGTTTATTGCCCTAAGTGCTTTAATAATAATTCTCTCACTTTAGCCGCATCGGCTTGACCACCAGTTGCTTTCATAACCGCACCAATTAGCGCACCAGCGGCTGGAATATTTCCACCCCGAACCCGTTCTGCAGTTTCTGGTGCAGCAGTAATGGCATCCTCGATGGCCTTCATTAGCTGAGAATCATCTGATACAACTTTAAGCCCTCGCTTGGTAATCACATCTGCAGGTGAACCCTCCCCAGCAATCACACCTTCAACTACCTGTCTTGCCAACTTATCAGTTAGTTCACCTTGGCTAATAAGTGTGATGATTTGATAAACATCTTTAACTGAAATCAATTCTGTAGGAAAAACTGATCGATCATTTGCAATTCTAGAAATTTCACCTAGCCACCAAGATCTTGCCTTTGTTGGATCTGCGCCAAGTAATACAGTCTCTTCAACTGTATCTAATAATTCTGCATTCACTATGGCAGACATTTCCTTATCTGGCACAGACCAAGCTTGTTGTAATCGCTTGCGTCGATCAGCTGGTTTCTCTGGAAGTGTTTTACGAAGCTCTTCAATCCACTTATCATCAGGAATAACTGGAACTAAATCTGGTTCAGGAAAGTATCGATAATCCTCTGCCTGCTCTTTAGATCTACCAGGTCGTGTTTGCCCACTTTCTTCTAAAAAGTGTCGAGTCTCTTGAATTATTCGCTCACCACTTGATAATCGGTTTGCCTGTCTAACAAATTCACCATTTACTGCGCGCTCAACAGAGCGTAATGAGTTTACATTTTTAGTTTCACTTCTGGTTCCAAGTTTGCCGCTGTTAATCTCAGATAGCGATAAATTTACATCACAGCGAAGAGAGCCTTGTTCCATCTTTACATCAGATACTTTTAGGCCACGCAAAATATCGCGCAGTGAAGCCACATATGCTCTGGCAACTTGTGGGGCATATTTGCCTGTATTTGGAATAATTTTGGTAACTATCTCAACTAACGGAATACCTGCTCGGTTGTAATCTAGAAGTGAGTAATCAGCGCCATGAATTCGACCAGTTGAGCCACCAACATGAAGAGATTTACCGGTGTCCTCCTCCATATGAACTCGCTCGATCTCTACTCTAAAACTCTTACTTCCATCATCGGTTTCGATCTCAACATCTAAATATCCATTCACACAAATTGGTTCGTCATACTGTGATGTTTGGAAATTCTTAGGCATATCTGGATAAAAATAATTCTTTCTTGCAAACCGAGAATATGGTGCAATCGAGCAGTTAAGTGCCAAGCCAATTAAAATCGTACTTTCAATAGCTTTCTTATTTACAACTGGAAGTGAGCCTGGAAGACCTAGGCAAACTGGGCAGGTTTGAGTATTTGGTTGAGCACCAAACTCTGTAGCACAGCCACAAAACATCTTTGATTTAGTGTTTAACTCCACATGAACTTCAAGTCCTAAAGTAGGTTCATATTTTTCAACAGCTTGCTCATAATTTAGACTCATTTTGAACCTACTAATTTTGGTGCAAAATCTAGAATTGTTTTACCCCACTTATCAATTAGTGCTGCCTCTAGAGCACCACCTACTAAATACATACGATCATCTTTCATGGCAGGTGACATGATCTGGAAGCCAACCGGCAGGTTATCTTCTTCAGCTAAGCCACATGGCAGACTCATTCCGCCAATTCCAGCCATGTTCACTGGAATAGTTGCAATATCATTTAAATACATAGCTAATGGGTCATTAGTTTTCTCACCAATTTTAAAAGCAGTTGTTGGCGCTGTAGGTGAAACTAAAACATCGCATTTAGTAAAGGCTGACTCAAAATCTCGCTTAATAAGGGTTCTTACCTTTTGTGCTGAACCATAATAAGCATCGTAGTAACCAGAGGAAAGCGCGTAGGTACCAAGAATAATTCTGCGTTTAACCTCTCGCCCAAATCCAGCTGCTCTCGTTAAATTCATTACCTCTTCTGCACTCTTTGAACCATCATCTCCAACCCGTAAGCCAAATCGAATTGAATCAAATCTAGCTAGGTTGGATGAGCACTCACTTGGAGCAATTAAATAATAGGCAGCTAATGCATACTCAAAATTCGGACATGAAACTTCGACAATTTCAGCTCCTAATTTAACTAATTCATCTAATGATTCTTTAAATTTATTTTCGACTCCCTTTTGATATCCATTACCTGATAGCTGCTTAACCACACCAATTTTCATTCCTTTTATATCTTGCTTCTTAGCTGCAGCTACTACATCTGGCACATTTTGATTAATGCTCGTTGAATCTTTTGGATCAAAGCCTGCAATGACTTGGTGTAATAAAGCTGTATCTAGAACAGTTCTTGCGCAAGGACCGGCTTGATCAAGTGAGGATGAAAATGCAACTAAGCCATATCTTGAAACGCCACCATAAGTTGGCTTAACCCCAACCGTGCCAGTTACTGCTGCAGGTTGTCTAATTGATCCGCCAGTATCAGTTCCAATCGCAAGCGGAGCTTCAAATGCTGCTAGGGAAGCTGATGATCCGCCACCTGATCCGCCAGGAATTCTAGTTAAATCCCAAGGATTTTTTGTTGGGCCATAAGCTGAGTTTTCAGTTGATGAACCCATGGCAAACTCATCCATATTCGTTTTGCCTAAAATAATAATGCCAGCTTCTTTTAATTTTGTTACTACAGTCGCATCATATGGTGGCTGCCATCCTTCTAAAATTTTAGAGCCACAAGTAGTCGGTACTCCCTTTTGAGTTAATACATCTTTTAATGCAAGTGGTACTCCAGCCAGCGGTGATAATTTCTCACCCGCAGCTCGCTTCTTATCAACCTCAGCTGCTTGCGCTAATGCACCTTCCTTATCTAAATACAAAAAGGCATGGACATCTTTATCTACTGCTGCAATCTGTTCATAATGCTGATTAGTAAGATCTACTGCACTTACCTCTTTTTTAGCTAAGGCAGCAGCCATAGTTGCAGCTGAATCTCTAATCATCATTTATTCTTCGCCTAAAATTTGAGGAACTTTAAATCTTTGCTCATGACTTGCTGGTGCACCAGATAATGCTTCACTCGGCGTAAGACTTGGAACTACCTGATCTTCTCTAACAACGTTACTAACCTCTAATGGGTGTGAGGTTGGTGGTACATCTTTACCTGCTACCTCTTGAACCCGCGCTACTGCACCAAGAATTACATCCATTTCAGTTGCTAAGTGATCGAGCTCAGCATCGCTCATTGATATTCGAGCTAGTCTGGCTAAGTTGGCGACTTCATCGCGGGAGATTGCAGACATAATCGGTGAGTATAACTGGTGAAAATTTAGTTGCGAATTTGGCCGTTTCCGCTAACGATCCAAGTTGTAGTAGTCATCTGTTCTAGTCCCATAGGGCCTCGGGCGTGCATTTTTTGATTAGAAATTCCGATCTCAGCCCCAAATCCCATTTGTTCACCATCGGTAAATCGTGTTGAAGTATTAATCATTACCGCCGCACAATCATTTAATGATGTGAATGTTGATATAGCTAAATCATCCTGGGCCACTATCGCCTCTGTGTGCTTGGTACCAAATTTAGCTATATGGTCAATTGCACCCATTACACCATCTACTTGGGCGACATTTATTTCTAAAGTTCCATACTCTGTTGACCAAGAGTCATTGCTAGCTAATTTTGTTTGTATACCAATTTTATCTGCGACTAATTTGCTCTCTGAATCGGCATTAATTATCACACTTGCATCTGTTAACGCTTTTAGCGCAAGTGGTAAGAACTGATCAGATATCTGTTTATCAACCAAAAGAGTTTCCGCAGCATTACATACGCTTGGTCGATCACATTTTGAATTGATCAAAATTGCAATTGCTTTATCAAAATCTGCAGACTTATCAACATAAACATGGCAGACGCCAGCACCTGTTTCTATGGTTGGCACTGTTGCTTCATCGACCACAGTTCTAATTAATTGTGCACTCCCCCTAGGAATAACTAAATCTACAAATCCTGAGGCTTTTAATAAAGCTGTCACAGTACCTCTATCATCTGATGGCACTAATTGGATTACCTCTGGTGAAATTGAAGTGCCTGCAAATCCTTTTCGCATTACCTCAATTAAAATTTTATTGCTGTGTTCTGCAGAAGAAGATCCGCGCAATAAGGCTGCATTACCTGATTTAATTAAAATTACTGCAGCATCAACTGTGACATTTGGCCTGGCTTCATAAACCATACCAACCACACCAAATGGAACTGACCTTTGAAGAAGGTGTAAGCCATTCTCTAAAGTTCTTTCAATCAAAACTCTATTTAAAGGATCTGGCAACTTAGTGATGTTTTTTGCAGCGTTTGCCATTGATTTAATTCTTGCTTCGGTCAGTAATAATCTGTCTTGAAGTGATTGATTCATTCCAGATTTCTTAGCCGCTTCCATATCTAATTGATTTGCCTCGATTATCAACTTTGAATTTTTCTCAAGCTCTAAAGAAATATTTTCTAATATTTGATTTCGTTGGGCATTTGATGAATTGGCAAGTACGCGAGCAGCCAGGCGCGCTTTGGTTGCAAGATCTTCAATTATCGATGTGGCTGCCATGTCCTAAGCCTACGGGCTATTAGGCTATCGGCGTGAGACGTTTATTTAAGTTCCTTCGAAATACTGTAATTTCAGTTGGACTTATATATGTGGCTTTGTTTGTCTTTACCAAAGTTATTCATTATCCAGAACCAATTGCTGCTATAAAGCTGGGGTTAGCCCCAGCATCAAAGACGCCTACTTTGATGCCATGGCATGTGATTGATCCAGCTGCCAAACCAGTTGCCATTCCAGTAACTTCCGAAAAGATGCCAGATGAAATTATGTATAAAGGCACCTCCCTTGCGTTTAATGAGTTCTTGAAGCAGACAGATACCAATGTTTTTATTGTTTTACGAAATGGTGTGATGACTTATGAGTGGTATAAAGATGGCATAACGCAACAGTCACAATTGCCTTCTTACTCAGTGGCTAAAACAATGACATCAATAATGATTGGGCAATTAATCTCACAAGATAAAATTTCAGAAAGTGATAAGTTTGTTGACTACTTCCCTGATTTAAAAGCTGGCACTAGTTTTGATTTAGTCACAATTAAACAACTACTAGATATGCAGGCTGGCGTTGGCGTAAGTGATAATTATCCGTCAGGGCCATCTGGCTGGGGTGTAGCTATTGCACAAATGTATGCCACTACCGACCTTGATTGGTTTCTAAAAAATAATAGAAAAATGGCTTTTGATCCAGGCACGAAATCTGAATACCGCAGTGTTGATACTCAAATGCTAGGAATGATAATTAAGAAAGTAACTGGTAAGAAAGTTGCTGATTACTTTAGTGAGAACGTCTGGCAAGTAATTGGTGCAAAATATCCCGCAACTTGGAATGTTGATCGAGTAGGTGGAACCGAAAAAACATTCTGCTGCTTTAATGCCTCCGGTATTGATTATGCTCGAATCGGGATGCTATTTCTAAATGGTGGATACGCTGGGCCAAATAAAGTAATAGATAAATCGTGGCTAAATCGAATGACTACTTCAGTAACTACTCTGGATAGGGATTGGGGTTATGGTGCACAGGTTTGGCACCCATATCCAAGGATTTCTCTGGCACTTGGTCTGCATGGACAATTTATTTTTATAAATCCAGACACACGAACTGTGATTGTGAAATTAAGTGATAATCCAACTGATTCAGATCATGAATCAGATACTGCTAAGGCTTTACTAGAGATTTCAAATCTTAAAGATTAGGTAAAAAATAAGTTCCAACCTGCTTACCGGCTAGGGCATCAGATAGATCAGACATTTTTGTAAGCAACATTCCAATACCAACACTTGTAACAACTCGGGCTGCATCAATCTTAGTAACCATGCCACCACTGCCTACTCCAGAGGTTCCAGCCCCGCCTAGTGAATCTGAGTTAATTTTAGAAAGATCCGAAACAAGATGGATCTGCTTTGCTCCTGGTGAATTTGGGTTTGCATCATAAAGTCCATCAATATCAGTAATTAGAACTAATAGGTCTGCCTCAATTAGCTTAGTAACTTTTGCAGCAAGGCCATCATTATCACCATATTTAATCTCTTCAGTACCTACAGTGTCATTTTCATTTATAACTGGCACTACACCTTGCTTTAAAAGTGAGCTTAAGACTCCTTTAATGTTAGCAATATGTGCATCCTTAGTAATATCTTCTAAAGTAATTAATATTTGAGCAGTTGTTATTTCAAATCTATTAAAGGATTGAGTGTATTTAGCCATGAGTAAGCCTTGTCCAACAGAGGCAGCAGCTTGCTGAGAGGTTAGATCAGAAGGACGAGCTGATAGGCCAAGTGGAGCAAGACCAGCAGCAATAGCTCCAGAAGATACGACAATTACCTCTTTATTATCCTGTTTGAGTTTAGCTACAACATCAACTAGATCGTCAATTGCTTTTGGATCTAAATTTGCGCCAGCCTTACCCGTAAGTGTTGAGGAGCCAACCTTGATTACTATGCGGTTAATTTCTTTTAGATTAATGGACATCTTCATCAATTCTAGGATTCTTTGGGTTAGGTACATTGTACTCCCATTGCATTTCTATTTCGTCATCACTTAGTTGATCAATGTCATCTTCTAATAAATCCATTCGCCATGGAGTAGAAAGACGTAAGTCTTCTCCTCTTGGGCCGGCAAGTAATTCAGCGCCTGCCTCAATACTTGGCTCCCAGTCAAAAATTACTGCCTCATCCCCTTCGCCAATTCTTACTTCATCACCAGATTTTGCACCCTGTTTAAACAATTCTTTCTCAACACCATAAGAAGCTAAACGATCAGCCAAGTATCCAATTGCTTCGGCATTTGCAAAATCAGTTTGTTTAACCCATCTTTCAGGCTTATCTCCAACCACATTAAATGTGCCATCTTCATTTGCGGTTACCGTAAATCCTGCATCATCTACCGCAACAGGACGCAAAACAATTCGAGTAACTTGTTCAGCTTTTTGTTCTTTCCGACTCTTTTGAATTATCTGCGCCATTGCATAAACCAACTCTTGAATACCTTCGCGAGAAGCCGCAGAAACTTGAAACACAAGAAAGCCTCTATCTTCTAGAGTTTTTTGCACCATATCTGCCATCGCTTTACCGTCTGGGATATCAATTTTATTTAAAGCAATGATTCTTGGCCGATCAGCCAACCCACCATATTGCTTTAATTCTTCTTCAATGACATCAAAATCTTTAACTGGATCACGATCGGTTTCAAGTGTTGCGCAATCTAAAACATGAACTAGTGCAGCACATCGCTCTACGTGGCGTAAAAATTCATGGCCTAATCCTTTACCTTGACTTGCTCCAGGAATTAATCCAGGTACATCAGCAGCAGTAAATCTTGTATCCCCTGCCTGGACTACTCCTAAATTTGGCACCAAAGTTGTAAATGGATAATCAGCAATTTTTGGTCTAGCTGCAGAGATTGCTGCAATTAATGAAGACTTACCTGCACTTGGATAACCAACTAAGCCAATATCTGCAACGCTCTTTAATTCTAGAAATAAAGTACGACCCTCTCCTGGTTCACCTAATAATGCAAAACCTGGTGCTCTTCGTTTTGAATTTGCTAAGCCAGCATTACCTAAACCGCCTTTTCCACCTTGGGCTGCCATAAACCTTGTGCCAAATCCAACAAGATCGGCAATGATATTTCCATTAATATCTTTCACAACGGTTCCATTTGGAACTGAAAGAATTAGATCTTTACCATCTGCGCCATTACAAAAATCGCCAGCACCTTTTCTACCATCAGTTGCTTTTCGGTGAGGTGAATGATGAAAATCTAAAAGAGTGGTCACATCTGGATCTACTACTAATGCAATATCTCCACCTCGACCACCGTTTCCACCATCTGGTCCACCTAATGGTTTGAATTTTTCTCGGTGCACTGAAACGCAGCCATCCCCACCCTTACCGGCGGAGGCATGCAGAGTCACACGATCAACAAAAGTTGCCATGTGAACTCCCTTCTGGAAAGAAAAATAAAAATGGGCCCGCAGTTAGCGGACCCACAATTAATAATCCGCTTAAGTTATAAAACCGGAACGATATTTACTACTCGACGACCACGAGCACGACCAAACTCAACTGATCCACCCTCTAGTGCGAATAATGTGTCATCTTTTCCAATTCCAACATTCTTTCCTGGGTGGAAGTAAGTGCCACGTTGACGAACCAAAATCTCGCCGCCCTTAACTACCTGGCCAGCAAATCTTTTAATGCCAAGGTACTGAGGATTTGAGTCGCGACCATTACGTGTGGAGGAGACACCCTTTTTACTTGCCATCTGCTTTCACCTGCCTTAGTTAGTAGTTACTTATTAATTCCAGTTATTTTTACACGAGTAAGTTTGGAACGAAATCCTTGACGTCGACGGTATCCAGTTTTGCTCTTGTATCTTAAGATCGCAATTTTTGGACCCTTTTGTTCTGCAAGTATTTCGCCAGTTACTTTTACAGCAGCTAGCGCTTTTGGATCAGTAGTGACATCAGCACCATCAACTAGAAGTACAGCTGGAAAAGTTACTGAGGAGCCAATGGCTGCATCTAGACGATCAACCATAAGAGTTTCACCAACTGAAACCTTCTCTTGGCGGCCGCCAGCTTTAACAATCGCGTACACAATCTGCTCCTTGCTAATCAATAAACCTTAATCTTCAAATTCGATCAGGGTAGGTGGATAAGGGTAGAGATTGCTCTCTCTCCGGTCAAATGCACCGATTAATGCCCTAATTAATTGGTTGAAATTACCCCAGTACTCACAGCCCTTCGCCCCTTTCGGCGCGCAGCTGGTGCAGGTGGAGTTTGCTCAACTTCTTCATCTGTCGAAATTGATTCTGCATCTATAGAAGTTTCAGACTTATCATCTAAATCATCTTCGTCATCATCATCACTGGCAGATTTGCTAGTTTTAGAAAATCTTTGCTCCATATCTTTTTCTAAAGCAACCTTTTTAACCGGGTCACTATGGATATGAATACCTCTACCACCACAACTTTCGCAGGTAGTTGAGAATGCCTCGATTAATCCTTGGCCAACACGTTTTCTAGTCATTTGGACTAACCCTAAGGAAGTTACTTCGGCAACCTGATGCTTAGTTCGATCTCTACCTAAACACTCAACTAACCTACGCAAAACTAGCTCACGGTTTGACTCTAGCGTCATATCAATAAAGTCAATCACAATAATTCCACCCATATCGCGCAGTCGAAGTTGCCTTGCAATCTCTTCTGCTGCCTCTAGGTTATTTTTAGTAACTGTTTCCTCTAAATTTCCACCCTTACCAATAAACTTTCCAGTGTTAACATCAATTACGATCATTGCCTCTGTTCGATCTATAACTAACGAACCACCGGATGGTAAGTAAACCTTGCGATCAAAAGCTTTTGCTAGCTGCTCTTCAACCCGGTTTTCGGTAAATAAATCTTTATTACTGCTCCACTTTTCTATCTTGCTAGCTAGTTCTGGCGCAATATGTCCGATGTAGTTTTGAATATCATCCCAAGCTTGATCACCTTGCACGAGCATTTTATTGAAATCCTCATTGAAGATATCGCGAATAACTCTTACCGTTAAATCTGGCTCACCATATAGAAGTGATGGCGCTGAAGTACTGGAGCTGTTCGCTTTTTTCTCAATATCTTCCCATTGAGCTTTTAGACGAATTACATCTCTTTCTAGTTCAGCCTCTGGTGCACCTTCAGCTGCTGTTCTAATAATTACCCCAGCTTGCTCTGGAATTAAATTCTTTAATATCGACTTCAATCGATTTCTTTCATTATCTGGCAGACGCTTTGAAATTCCACTCATGCCACCACCTGGAACATAAACAAGGTAACGACCAGGAAGTGAAATCTGGCTAGTTAAGCGAGCGCCCTTTTGCCCAATTGGATCCTTAGTCACCTGCACTAATACCGATTGGCCAGATTTTAAAACATGTTCAATTTTCCTAGGCGCAGCATCGGATAAGCCATGCGCATCCCAATTAACCTCGCCGGCATACAGCACAGCATTTCGACCCTTACCAATATCGACGAACGCAGCCTCCATTGAGGGTAGGACGTTTTGCACCTTACCTAAATACACATTTCCGACATAAGAGATGTTGCTGTTTCGATTTACATAATGCTCAACCATTACATCATCTTCGATAATTGCAATTTGAGTTCGATCTGCAATCTGGCGAACCAACATGGATCGCTCAACCGCTTCTCTGCGAGCTAAAAACTCTGATTCAGTTATTACCGTTCCCCGCCGGCGCGTAAAGTCACGGCGCTCTCTGCGATCTGGTCGGTCAAACTTATTTCTATCTCGGCGATTAAAAGTTTTAGCTTCACTTCTTGGTGGCCGTACTCTGGCCTCGCGTACTTTTACAACGGTAATTACGCCATCTTCTTCAACAGTCTCACCTGGTACTACGCCCTCACCCTTTGCTCTACGACGGCGGCGACGCTTATGGGTAACCTCTAGTGATTCACTATCGCTAGCTAAATCTGCTGATTCATTATCTAAGCCCTCAGCACCCTCTTTGCCATTTCGGCGGCGTCCTCTGCCACCACGACGGCGACGGCGACGAAACTCTTCACTCTCACTATCGCTACCTTTGCTTTCAACTGCAGCTACAGCTGGCGCAGCCTTTACCGACTTAGCCGCTTTAGGTGTCTTGCTTACTGGTGCAGCTTGAAAAAGTGGCACCGGAATAACTGGAGATTTTTTTGTACTTTTCTTCTCTTCGCTTACCGCTTTTTTGGCAGCGCGCTTACGTGGTGCTTTAGGCTCATCGGCCATAGAAATCAAATCCTTTTCAAAAAATAATTACTGCAGTTTTGCAGTATCTCTTACAATACTTTTTCCAATTAATCTGGTTAATTAACTTGCTAAAAATATCGACGCAATCGCGGCGGTGGATCTTTATCCTCGCGCTGAATGCGTGGGCTAAGTATTGCAGATCTGGGGCAATCCGCCAACTCACCTATTTTCAAGCGTGTTTAACGGCTACGAGCGTAAACATTTTGTAGCAAACCAATCCCAATTAAATTGGCAAACATCGAAGAGCCGCCATAAGATAAAAATGGTAATGGCACACCAGTCATCGGCATTAAGCCCATAGCCATACCAATATTCTCAAAGGTCTGAAAACCAAACCAAGCTATTACGCCAATACAGACCAATCTGCCAAATAAATCACTGCTTCGCTTGCAGATGGCAAAGGCTCTTAAAAATATTAAAAAGTATAAAAATAAGATTAATGAACAGCCAACAAAGCCTAACTCTTCACCTGCGACTGTGAAAATAAAATCTGTTTGCTGCTCTGGCACAAATCGACCATTAGTTTGTGGTCCTTCAAATAAACCTTTACCAAATAGACCGCCAGAGCCAATGGTGATTCTGGATTGACGAAGTTGATAACCAGTAGCTTGCGGATCTGCATTTGGATCGACAAAAGATTGCAGGCGGGCTACTTGATACTCATTAACCGCTCCAGTTTGTACTGCAGTAAATACACCTACGATGGCAAGTAGTAATAAACCTACTACCCAAATAGCTCTAGCTCCTGAGGCGCCAATCATTGCCACCACCGCTGCCGAGATAATTAACACCGTACCAAGATCTGGTTGAGCAATGATTAATAAAATTGGTACCGCCGAGATAGCTAAGGCTTTTAATACATCTAAATCTGATGGATCCTGATCGGTTTGATCTCGATCTGCCAAGATCATGGCAATACCAACAATAATTGCTATCTTAGCTAGCTCAGCTGGCTGAATTTGAAATCCACCTGGCAGAGCTATCCAAGCCCTGGCACCATTTATCTCACTGCCAATTCCTGGAATTAACACTAAAACTAAACCAATTACCGCAGCTAGCCAGATGATTGGGGTGTAAGCCCTAAGTAATCGATAATCAATCAAGGTAGTTCCATAGGCAAGTAAAACTCCAATAACAATATTTATCGAGTGGCGCTTTAAGTAATACTCAGGATCTAATCCATAGGATCTAAACCACTCGCGAGTTCCGGCATAAACTAAAAGTGTGCCAATTGCTAATAATCCAATTACTGCAAAATTTAAAATATTATCGAACTTACCTAAATTTAGCCTTCGATCAGCGCGGTACTTTATTGATTGACTCATTCAACCACCACGCTCCCAACCCTAATCTTGCCTTGCTTATTAGAAGATTCTTTAGCTGCTTTGGTTAGATCAACTTTAGCAATAGTTTTTGGGACGCCATTTGGGAAAATCACTTTTTCTGGATCAACTCGATTTCCACTAACGCCAAAAAGCGCTGCAAAGATATCTCTGGCGGCAACACCGGAGGTGGATGCACCAAATCCCCCCTGGCTTACCATCATTACAACAACATATTGTGGATTCTTAGTTGGACCATAAGCTGCAAACCAAGAGGTGTCATCTTTAGCGGTGCCATTTGGATTTCTACCAAATACTTGAGCGGTTCCAGTTTTACCACTGACCTCAACTGGGAATCCGGCAAATACACCAGCTGCTGTTCCCTGGGTTACTACCATGCGAAGAGATCGCTGCAAAAACTCCCACGTAGATTGTTTCGCCTCTACTTTGCCAGCTAGTACAGGTTCAAACTCCTTTAGTGTTTTTCCATCCACATCCACAATTGCTCTAGCCACCTGTGGTTTGTAGTAAACACCATCATTAGCAATTGCTGCGTATATCTCAGCCAGTCTTAATGGCGTTACCAAGGTATCGCCTTGGCCAATTGAAAAGTTAACCGCATCTCCGGCTCTAACTTTGTTTCCATCTAAACAGTTCTCACGCGCAATTTCGATTAAGTATGGCGTTAAATCCTCTTTTTTGGCACGATCTTTATAATTACAGTAGAAATTCTTATTTTGATCATACCAATTTTGCTTCCATTGACGATCTGGTAGTCGACCTTTTAACTCACTTGGCAGGTCAATGCCAGTTACTTTATCGATGTTAAAAGCTTTAGCAGCATTAAAGAAGTGATCATTTGGATTAGATTTAGGTCTTAGCCCGCCATCACGAACCCACTCATCATAGGCAATTTGATACCAAAGTGAGTCGCAAGAGATTGCAATACCAACATCTAATGGAATACGACCAGCAGCTTTACTCTCAAAGTTTTTAAAGGTTCTAGTTCCAATCTCAACAGTTGCTGGGCAGTCATACCGGGCATCTAGTGAGTAACCAGCATTTGCAGCTGCTAGTACTGAAACCGATTTAAAGGTTGAAGCTGGTGCAAAAAGTCCTTGGATTGGTCGAGATAAAGCAGGCACTCCCTTGGCTTCACTAAATAGATCCTTTGCCTGCTTAACAGTTAAGCCACGTTGCCAAATCTCAGGATCATAAGTTGGATAAGAGGCCATGGCTAAAACTCTGCCGGTTTTAATCTCCATAACTACCGCCGCACCAGAGTCGCCACGATATCCAGCTCCCCTGGCTCGAAAAATTGCAGATTCAAGTGCATCCTCTGCTGCCGCTTGCAACTTAGAATTAATATTTGTGATCAGATTATTACCTGCAATCGCCTTTATATTTTTTGACTCTTTCGTCACAATCTCTTTGCGATTAACTAGAAAAGTTCTTACTCCAGGTGTGCCACGCAAATAATCGTTGTATTTGACCTCTAATCCACTCTTACCAACAATCTCACTTCGATAATAATTTTTTTCAGGGTTTAGTAAATCCTCATCAGTAACCGCACCTACATAACCTAAAACATGCGCAGCATTTTCACCTTCTAAGGAAGGGTAACTTCTAATCGGTACAGATTGAATTAAGATCCCAGGGTATAAATCTGAGTTTTCAATTACTTTTAGAGCTAATTCCTGTGAGGCATTTCCAATTAAGGGAATAGGTTGATACCTAGTTCCATTCCAACAACCAGCCCGATTCTCTCGCGGTAGCTCGCCACATAATCTAGTTCGCTGATAAATATCTGAAAACTCAAGTTTAAAAAGTGTTGCAACTCTACTTAGAATTGAAACTCCCTTATCAGCTTGTCGATCTAAAGTTGTGCGATCTGCAAATAAGACTAAGCCTGGCAAATCAACCACTAATGGGCTGCCATTTATATCGGTAATGGCACCTCTTACAGCTGGAGTTACGATATCTCGGCTTTGAATACTTATGGCCGCATCTTGGTATCGATCAGAATCTAAAACCTGTAAATAAAATAGCCGGCCAAATAATGCAAAAAGTAAAGAAAAAATCAAAGTTTGAAAAATAATTAAGTTAATTTTGCCTCGCTGACTCATTACTTTTCCCTACTTGTCAGCAGTGCTTTTCTTACTCGAATTATCAAAGGAAGAAACAGCGGCATAATTAACAGCGTCCAAATAGTATTTGCAAAAATTAAAGAGATATTTCTAAAAATACCGCCCATTTGCTGGCCTAAAAGGGTGCCAATGATTACAAATACTAAAAGTGAAAAGGCGGATGCAAAGCTGACAAATCCAATAAAAGCTATTGGAGCATCAGTGTAATCGCCAATACTTTCCTTATTGATAGAGAATAAATATCCCATGATTGTCATTACTAAAGCCCATTGTCCAAAGGGAGTATCAGCTGTAGTCGAAAGATCCATAATAAGTCCACCAATAAAGCCAAATACTAAAGAGCCTGTTCTATCCTCTAGCGATAAGACCACCATTAATGTTGCAATATAAAAAGAGAAGCCATTTATTGGAAAATTTATCCTAGAAACCATCGTTTCTTGGATTATGAAAACAATTAAAAGAAATATTGAGGTGTTAAATACTCTTAATCTGCTCATACATTTAATTACTTGGTGCAGGAGTTGGACTTGGAGTCACATAAACGGTGACTGTTGGATTTGGTTTAGGAATTAGCGAATCTCGTGGATCAAACTTTGGTGGCGAAACAACTACGGCAACTATGCCAATTCGATCTAAGTTGGCAGAGGCTGTTACATCAGCATTTTGGGTAATTGAAGAGGAGTTACTTTGTACCTCAACAACTGTGCCAACTGGCACCCCAGGAACAAATGGTCTGCCGCCATCGCTGCCTCTGGCAACCAACTTATCGCCTAATTTAATTTCACCAGTTGCATCTAATAATTGCAGCAAATATGAATTTCCACCTTGCCCACTTAAAACCCCAATGCTTTGAGTACCAGCAATTCGAACGCCCATTTTAAAACTTGGATCATTCATAAGTAGTACTACGGAGGTATCAGAACTTACAGATTTAACCACTCCGACTAAGCCACCATCAGAAATTACGGTCATATTTCGACTGATGCCCGAACTACTACCAACATCAATTGTAATTGTTTCTTTAAAAGTAGCTGAGGATCCTCGATTTATAACTTTTGCAGCAACGACCTTATAACCACCACGTCCTGCAAGATCTAATATATTTTTAAGTTGGTTTAATTGGCCAACCATATCTTCATCTAGGATCTCTTTAGATTTTAATAGTTCCAGCTCTTTATTTAACCTCTCAATTTTTTCATTAGCTTGACCTATGTTTCTAATATCACCAGCAAAATTTCCAATTGGTGAGAACAGTCTTGAAAATAGAGTTTCTACTGGTGAAAATACAGTGGCAACAGATCCTCTAATACTGCCAGCTAAATTAACGCCTCTTAGATCTAAGGTAATCAGAAATAGTGAAGAAACTAGTAATAAAACTAATAAGAGCCGCGAACGATTACCGCCGCCCCTAGCCACAAATAACTCCCTTATAAAAAATTAGCGCCGAGGTTCAGAGATCAAAACCTTCTCTAAGGCTTCAAACTCTTCGATACATTTACCAGAACCCTCAGCAACTGCCTGAAGTGGTCGCTCTGAAATATGAATTGGCATACCAGTTTCATGACGTAATCTCTCATCTAAACCACGAAGTAATGCTCCGCCGCCAGTTAAGACAATACCGCGGTCCATCAAATCACTGGCTAGCTCAGGTGGTGTCTTATCTAAGGTGTTTTTAACTGCGTTAACAATTGCCGATACCGGCTCTTCTAGTGCTTTACGAATATCAGCTGAGGTAACCAAAATTGTCTTTGGCAATCCAGTTGCTAAATCTCGTCCTCTAATTTCAGCATCTGGCTCACCTGGTAGTGGGAAAGCAGAACCAATTGCCATCTTAATTTCTTCTGCAGTTCGCTCACCTAATAGCAGGGAAAACTCTCGCTTAACCCAATTAATAATTGATTGATCTAATTCATCGCCACCTACTCGAATAGATAGGGCAGCCACAATTCCACCTAGAGATATAACTGCAACCTCAGTAGTTCCACCACCAATATCTACCACCATATTTCCAGTTGGTTCATGAATTGGTAAATCAGCACCGATCGCTGCTGCCATTGGCTCTTCAATAATGTAAACCTTACGCGCACCAGCTGCGTAACCGGCATCTTTTACTGCACGTTGTTCAACACCAGTAATACCTGATGGCACGCAAACTACAATTCGAGGCTTAGCTAAGTAGCGACGTTTGTGAACTTTTTGAATAAAGTATTTAAGCATTCGCTCAGTAGTATCAAAATCTGCAATCACACCATCTTTAAGTGGTCGAATCGCAACAATATTTCCAGGAGTTCTACCAATCATTCGCTTGGCTTCTAGTCCTACTGCCAAGATCGCACCTGTGTCTTGATTAACTGCCACTACAGATGGTTCATTAAGCACAATGCCACGACCGCGAACATAAACCAAAGTGTTAGCTGTACCTAAATCCACCGCCATATCGCGACCGATCCAAGACATCCGATTTTGTCCTTTAGCCATGTGCTCTTCTCCTTGTTTGCTTGGTTAATAATCTATTAATTATTAAAGAAAATCTTTATTTCTCGGCTGGCAGATTCTGGCGAGTCTGAGCCGTGAACTATATTTTGAACCACCTTAGTGCCTTGATCTCGTGCTAAGTCTCCCCTGATAGTTCCAGGCTCAGCCACAGTTGGATCTGTTGCGCCAGCTAACTTACGAAAGCCTTCTATCACTCGCTCACCTTCGGCCACCATAGCAACTATTGGGCCAGATGCCATGAACTCCATGAGTGGTTCATAAAATGGTTTGCCTTCATGCTCTGCATAATGTTTAGCTAAAATATTTCGATCTGCAGTTAGCATTCTAAGGTTTGTAATTTTATAACCCTTGCGTTCAACTCGTGCAATAACTTCACCAACCAAACCGCGTTTGACGCCATCTGGTTTCACCAAAATTAAGGTTTGCTCTGAACTCACTTTCTTATTCTACGCAGGTTTTTCCTATGCTGAAAATTACCGCTGATTTGGGCCATCCTTATCTAAAGATGCGATTTTTATAGCCTTTATCGCCTCACCCTTTCGCCCTAGATAAATTGCAACCACCCACAAAATAGCAAACAGCCCGCCTAGATAAAACATAAGTGGAATTACGAAACCATATCCAATAACAAAAACCTGCCAGATAGATCCCAGCAAATACCCACCCTTTCGCTTAAGCATGCCTGAGGTAAGCAGTAATAAAATCGCAATCGCTGCGCCAAACCAGATTTGATCAATACTTGCTTGATCTTTTGCAATCAGCAAGGCAAATCCCATCAAGATTGACTCCATACTTAATACCGCAGCACATAAGACGCGCATTTAAATTTTCTCCCCAAACTCTCGCAAGATACCTCTAGCCTCACCAGCAGTTAAAACCGATCCAGTTACAACCACCGCACTTACGCCATCACTTACCTGATTAGCCAAGGTTGCCTTTTCTAGCGCAAATCTTAAAGCCAGCTTTAAATCTGGCATAACTTCAATTTGTTCAGATTTAAAGTAGGAGGATGCTATCGCTGCCAACTCATCTGATGGCATAGCTCTTGGTGATTGATTTTGCGTAATAACAATAAAGTCAGCCATTTCAACTAATTCTTTTAGCATGCCATTGACATCTTTATCTGCCAGTACGCCAACAACTGCAATTACAGATTCAAAATTAAATTCACTATTAATCGTTTTTGCCAGTGCCGAAATTCCATGCGGGTTATGGCCAGCATCAATAATCACTAATGGGTCCTTATACACAATCTCGCATCTGCCAGGAGATTTAACCTTGCTAAATGCCTCTCGAACCAACTCATCATCTAATTTAACTTTTGTAAAAACCTCAACTGCTGCCAAAGCCACAGCCGCATTATTTGCTTGATGATCTCCATATAGCGGCAGGAAAATGTCGCTAATCTCCGAATGAACACCTTGAAAGGAGATCAATTGGCCACCAACTGCTAACGCTCTTTTCTTAACTGAAAATTCAACACCTTCTCTAAATACATTAGCGGAAACCTTTGCTGCTTGAGCAAGCAATACTTTTGCCACCTCTGGCTTTTGTGCAGCCAGCACCACATTAGATTCTTGCTTAAAGATACCTGCCTTGGTTTGAGCAATTTCTTCCAACGTATTTCCTAAATACTCCATATGGTCTAAGCCAATTGGCGTCATAACTGCAACCTCAGATGCAACAACATTGGTTGCATCCCACTGACCACCCATACCCGCTTCAATAACTGCAATATCTGCTGGGTACTCAGCAAATGCCACAAATGCCATCGCAGTTAAAACTTCAAAGTATGAAAGTGGATTTGGCTGTCTTGAGTCAATTAAATCTAAATACAACTCAATATCTTTGTAGGTAGCAATCATATTTTCAGGGCTAATTGGCTCTCCTTTAATGCTAATCCGCTCAGTAAATGACTCTAAATGTGGCGAGGTGTATCGGCCAACTCGATAGCCAAGCTGGGAAAGTAATTGGTCAATCATTCTGGCAGTGGTTGTTTTCCCATTGGTACCAGCTAAATGAATGGTTGGATAAGAAAATTGTGGCGAACCAAGCGCATCAGTTAAAGCCAATATGCGATCTAAGGTCGGTTCAATTTTACTCTCTGGCCAGCGCTTATTTAATATTTTTTCAATAGCATTTAGGGCAGCTAAATTATCAGCACTGCTCATTTACTTTGGCAGTTTTTCAAGTAGAGCTGTGATTCTTGCAATATCTTCCGTTGTTTGTGCCAGGCGCTGCCTAATTTCAGTTACAACCTCCATGGGAGCTTTGGCCATAAACCCTTCATTATCTAACTTAACCTTGGCGGTATCTCTATCCTTTTGAGCTGTCTGTAGATCCTTACTCAACCTAGATCGCTCTGCAACTAAATCAATTGCGCCAGTTAAATCAAACTCAACAGTTACATTTCCGATTTGAGTTTTTGCCGTGAATTTATCACCGCCTGCTTCGCACTTAACAATATGTCGAAGAGCGCTCTCATAACTTTCAAGTCCAGCCTCTTTTAACCCAGTAAATTTAGCATTTACCTTGGCCGTGCTCTTTATGCCTTGATCATTTCTAAATCTACGAATTTCAGTAACTATCTCCTGCATTTTTGCTACTAGCTTTACCGACTCTTGATCTTGGGCTGATAAATCAGATTTAGGCCAACTAGCAATCATGAGTGACTCATTATTGGTCAAAGAGCACCAAAGCTCTTCGGTAATAAATGGCATTACTGGGTGCATTAATCTAAATAATTGATCTAATACCTCACCTAATACTCGTGCACTCTTTTTAGCGCCTGCTCCTGCTTCGGTGAAGGTAGATTTTGAAAGCTCTAAATACCAATCACATAGATCATCCCAGGCAAAGTGATAAATAAGATCACATGCCTTTGCAAACTCAAACTTTTCAAATAACTCATCACAATCTGTAACTGTTTGATCTAATCTAGTTAAAATCCAATTATCAATTGCATTTAACTCTTTTCTAGGTGCCAGATCCCCAGAGACATTGGCGCCATTTAACATACCGAATCGAGTTGCATTCCAAAGTTTGGTGGCAAAGTTTCTAGAGCCTGCCACCCAATCCTCTGCTAGCGCTTGGTCAGTTCCAGGGTTTGCTCCTCTTGCTAAGGTAAAGCGCAACGCATCTGAGCCGTACTTATCCATAAACTCAATTGGATCTACCGTATTGCCTCGGCTTTTACTCATCTTTTTACCAAATTGATCCCGAACTAAACCATGTAGCGCAATTACATCAAAGGGTTGTTTTCCATCCATAGCAAATAAACCCATAATCATCATCCGTGCTACCCAGAAAAATAAAATGTCATATCCAGTTACCAACACTGATGTTGGATAAAACTTCTTTAAATCATCACTTTCCTCTGGCCAACCTAGAGTTGAAAATGGCCAAAGTGCTGAAGAGAACCAGGTATCTAATACATCTGGATCTTGCGTGTAGCCAGCTGGTGGTTTTTCATCTGGTCCACAAACAATAACCTCATCATTTGGTCCGTAAAAAACTGGAATGCGATGGCCCCACCAAAGTTGGCGCGAGATGCACCAATCATGCATGTTATCGACCCATTCAAAATATCTAGGTGACATCTGCTCTGGTTCAATTTTTACTCGCCCATCCCTAACTGCTTCCCCTGCTGCTTTGGCTAAAGGTGCAACCTTTACAAACCATTGTTTTGAAAGTCTTGGCTCAACAGTTGTGTCACATCTTTGGCAATGTCCAACTGCATGAACATATGGACGTTTTTCAGCAACTACTCGGCCTTGTTTTCTTAACTCCTCGACAACTGCTTTTCGTGCTTCAAATCTATCTAAGCCATCAAATTTGGTACCAGTTCCGGCCATAACACCATGTTCATTCATAATCACTACTAGCTCAACGCCATGACGCATACCCATTTCAAAGTCATTTGGATCATGAGCAGCAGTTACTTTAACTGCTCCAGTGCCAAACTCAGGGTCAACTAACTCATCGGCAATAATTGGAATCATTCGATCTACCAGTGGCAGTAAAACCTTTTTGCCAACTAGATGCTTATATCTTTCATCTGTTGGATTTACCGCAACTGCGCCATCACCTAGCATCGTCTCTGCTCTAGTAGTTGCAACTGTAATATTTAACTCATCATTGCCATACTTAACAGATACAAACTCACCTGCATCATCTTTATGCTCTACCTCAATATCAGATAATGCGGTTAAACACCTTGGGCACCAATTAATTATTCGCTCAGCTCGATAAATTAGCTCTTTTTCATATAATCTTTTGAATATAGTTAAGACCGCTTTACTTAATTTAGGATCCATAGTGAAAGCTTCACGATCCCAGTCCACGCTATCGCCTAAGCGTTTCATTTGATCTAAAATCGCCCCACCAGATTCAGCTTTCCATTGCCAAACCTTTTCTACAAAAGCCTCTCGACCTAAATCATGGCGAGATTTACCTTGCGCTGCTAATTGTTTTTCCACAACATTTTGAGTTGCAATTCCAGCGTGATCCATACCAGGCAACCAGAGTGCTTCAAATCCCTTCATTCGCTTCATACGAATTAAAAGATCTTGAATTGTGTGATCTAGCGCGTGACCAATATGTAAAGATCCGGTGACATTTGGTGGTGGAATAACAATGGTAAATGGTGGTTTTTTCGATTTAGCATCTGCTTTAAAGTAACCAGCATCCTGCCATTTTTTATAGAGCCGGCCTTCAATCTCGGCAGGTGAAAAGGTGGCAGCTAACTCTTTTTTATTATCACCACTCATAAGGGCTGATCTTAGGCGCTTTTTTCCTCAGAACTCTTATCGCCCTTAACTGCTCGCTTTGGGCCACCAGCTGTGCGTGGCACATAAGTTGGTGCCTCTTCTTTTCTTACCACCGCTGGGGTAATAATTACTTTTTCAATATCTTTTCTGCTTGGTACTTCATACATCACCGCCAGCAATGTCTCCTCCATAATTGCGCGCAAACCTCTAGCACCAGTACCCCGCTTAATTGCAAGATCGGCAACCACCTCAAGTGCCTCATGTGAGAACTCAAGTTCAACCTCATCTAAATCAAATAATTTTTGATACTGCTTAACTAACGCATTCTTTGGTTCAGTCAAAATCTGCATCAGCGCTTTTTGATCTAGACTTTCAACGCTAGTCATAATTGGTAGGCGACCAATAAATTCTGGGATCATGCCAAATTTCAAAAGATCTTCCGGCATTGCATCTCCAAAAATATCAGTCTTTACTACATCATCACTAGTTTGTAATTTAGCGTTAAAGCCAACGCCAGCTTTGCCCTTTCGACTTTCAATAATTTTCTCCAGACCAGCAAAGGCTCCACCAACAATAAACAAAATATTTGTGGTATCAATTTGTAAAAACTCTTGATGTGGATGCTTTCGGCCCCCTTGTGGTGGCACAGATGCTGTAGTGCCTTCAAGAATTTTAAGCAGAGCCTGTTGCACTCCCTCACCAGAAACATCTCGAGTAATTGATGGGTTCTCAGCTTTTCTTGCTACCTTATCAATCTCATCAATATAAATAATTCCAGTCTCTGCCTTTTTAACATCAAAATCTGCTGCTTGAATTAACTTAAGCAAAATGTTTTCCACATCTTCACCAACATATCCAGCCTCAGTTAACGCAGTGGCATCGGCAATTGCAAATGGCACATTAAGCATTCTGGCTAATGTTTGAGCCAGCAATGTCTTACCGCAACCAGTTGGACCTAAAATTAAAATATTGCTCTTAGATAATTCAATACCATCATCTCGTCTGGTATCTCCAGATTGCACCCGCTTGTAATGGTTATAAACTGCAACCGATAATGATTTTTTGGCTTGATCTTGACCAATTACATACTGATCTAAAAACTCAAAAATTTCTTGTGGCTTTGGTAGCTCAGCTAAACCAAGGGAGCTAGTTTCATTTAATTCATCTAAAATAATTTCATTACATAGATCAATACATTCATCGCAAATGTAAACACCAGGACCGGCAATTAATTTTTTAACCTGCTTTTGAGTTTTGCCACAGAAGGAGCACTTAAGTAGGTCGCCGCTTTCACCAATCCGAGTACTCATAAAAACCACTCCAATTTCTGTTGAGGAAGAAAGATAAGGGTAGAACTTCTGCGCAGGCTAATGAATATGAATTACCCCAGAATCTGTTCGCTTATAGGCGAATTAAAGCTGATCAGTCGACACTTGGGCTCTTGGGCCAGATCATTTCTAGAGATAAAGTTTTTATCGCCAGCAAAAATTACAGCAGAGATTAGGCCAGGATATGAGGGTGAGTAAAAAAACTAACCCACTCTAAATAGCAATACCTTTTGATCAGAAACTTTATTCAGCACTTACTTTCTTTATTACTTTAAGATTTGGCCTTTGCCTTACGAGATGCAAGAACTTGATCAATTAGACCATATTCAACTGCCTCTGCTGAGGTTAAAATCTTATCGCGCTCAATATCTTTTGCAATTGCAGCTTGATCCTTCTTTGAGTGACGAGCCAGCATCTCTTCTAATAAAGTTCGCATTCGCAAAATCTCTTTGGCTTGAATCTCAATATCAGATCCTTGGCCCCCACCTTCAGAGTATGGCTGGTGAATTAAAATTCGAGCATGCTCTAGGGCATACCTTTTACCAGGTGCTCCACCAGCTAATAAAACTGCTGCCGCTGATGCTGCTTGTCCTAAGCAAATTGTCATTACATCTGGGCGAACAAATTGCATGGTGTCATAAATTGCAGTTAGTGCAGTAAATGAGCCACCAGGTGAGTTGATATACATCATGATGTCTCGATCTGGATCCATTGATTCTAAGGTCAACAATTGCGCCATAACATCATTGGCCACAGTGTCATCAATGCCTTGACCTAAGAAAATAATCCGCTCTTCAAATAATTTAGTGTATGGATCTAATCGCTTATAACCATAACTTGTCCGCTCTTCAATGGTCGGCAGAATGTAACGAGAGGTAATCTCATTGATCTTATTTAGATCTGGCTTCATCGTGAGGTTCCTCCACTTCCAGATACTTGAACCGCTGATTTAACTACGTGGTCAACAAATCCATACTCTTTGGCATCGGCGGCTGTAAACCAGCGATCTCGATCTGAATCTTCCGTAATAATCTCAGCCTTTTGTCCGGTGTGAAAGGCGATTAATTCAGCCATACTTTTCTTAGTAAAGCTCATCTGCTCTGCTTGAATTTTAATATCTGAAGCTGTGCCACCAATGCCGCCAGATGGTTGGTGCATCATGATGCGCGCGTGTGGAAGTGCGTATCTTTTTCCAGCAGTTCCAGCACATAATAAAAATTGACCCATGGAAGCCGCAAGTCCCATGGCAACTGTTGCCACATCATTTTTGATGTATTGCATCGTGTCATAAATAGCCATACCAGCTGAGATTGAACCGCCGGGAGAATTAATGTAAAGATAGATATCTTTTTCTGGATCCTCAGCCGCTAGCAATAACATTTGCGCACAAATTGCATTGGCCATTGAATCTTCCACCACTGATCCAAGGAAAATAATTCGCTCTTTTAATAGGCGTTGATAAACCTGATCATCAAGTCCACCGCCAGTTGTTGCAGCTCGTGGGGTATTGCTTAGCTCCACCGGTTATCTCCCTTTTGCTATTTTTTCGATATTAATACTGTCTAGACCTTAACAATCTTTTGTCGAAAATGCTTCCCCAACTGAGCCTGGGATCTGTTCGCCGTCAGCGATTATTCGCTTTTGTTCTCAGAATCACTCTTTGGGGCCAGGGCCTGAATATCTACCTGCTTACCAGACTTATCAACAATCTTTACTTTGCCTAAAACCTGTGCCAATGCTTTTGCGCGTGCAACTTCAGCCACCATTGTTGTAATTTGGCCAGCTTGCGATACCTCTTTAATAAATTGATCTGGGCTCATGCCATATCTACTTGAAGCCCGTACTAAGTACTCAGTTAATTCAGATTCATTTACCGATACCGCCTCGGCCTTAACAATTGAGTCAAGTAAAAATTCCCGGGTAATCGTCGCTTTCACCTCTTCATTTACCTCAGTGCGATGTTTATCATCTGCCAGGCGACCCTCTTTTTCTAAGTGGTCATTTACCTCAGCCTCAATAATTTCTGCCGGTAGTGGAATTTCAACGGTTGTAGTTAATTTCTCAACTAGCAGATCTCTAGCTTGCGCGCCCTGCTCTAACTCCTTTACGCGCTTTAATCTGTTACTTAAATCCGCTTTTAACTCAGCTAAGGTTTCAAACTCAGATGCTAATTTTGCAAATGCATCATCTAATGGTGGCAGCTCACGTTTTTTTACCGCCTTTAGTGTTACCTGCACACTTGCCTTTTGACTCTCTGGCATGCCAACGAGTGCAGTTTCAAAACTCTTACTCTCCCCAACCTTTAACCCAATTAATGCCTCATCTAAGCCCTCAATCATTGAGGCTGAGCCAACCTCATATGAAATCTCATTAGCACTTCCACCATCAATCTCTTTGCCACCAGCTGTTGCTAGTAAATCAATACTTACAAAATCACCTGACTCAACCGTTTTTTCTACGGTAGTTAATGTGCCAAATCTAATTTGCAAAGATTCAATCTGCTTATCAAGATCACTATCTGTAACTACAACATCATCAACCTCAATTTTGATCTGGGCAAAATCTGGTAGGGCTATCTCTGGCCTAATATCAACCTCAACGGTAAATGAGAGCTTCTCATTATCTTTTAGCTCGGTAATATCAACATTTGGCCGGCCAATTACCAACACATCATTTTCTTTAGCAGCTTGAGAGTAGAAGGTAGGAAGGGCGGCATTTATCGCCTCATCTAAGACCGCGCCCCGACCCACACGCTGATCAATCATTGCAGCGGGAACTTTTCCTTTTCTAAATCCTGGAATATTTATTTTTTCACTTAAAGTTTTATAAGCCCCTTCAATATGGGGTTTTAACTCAGAGAATTCAACATCAATTGAAAGCTTTACTCTGGTTGGTGAAAGTTTTTCAACTGTGCTTTTCAATTAAGCATCCCCTTTTATTTTTTCTTTACTCTGGTCGGGGCGGAGGGATTCGAACCCACGGTCTCCTGCTCCCAAAGCAGGCGCGCTAGCCACTACGCTACGCCCCGAAGGGTGAAAGTCTAAGGGGTCATTTTCCCTTCTCCTAACCAAAGTAATAAGGTATGACCTGCTACGGCAACCTAAGTTAATCTTGGTAAGTGCAGTAGCAGATCACGCAATAATTTTGCGGGTGTAGCTCAATGGTAGAGTTCTAGCCTTCCAAGCTAGCTGTGCCGGTTCAATCCCGGTCACCCGCTCCATTTTTAATTAATAGAACCCACTTCTTGAATAAGTGCTTTTCCATTAAAGATTACTGACTTGTTTGAGCCATCCACATCTCTGACTAGAACTGAGAAATTACTATCGGATGCAACGGAAACCGTTCCAATGATTGTAAAAGAAATTCTATTGAAGTCTGTGGTTGAATCTGAAGAATGCCCAAATCCATATGAGTATTCGTAATTCAAATCAGCTACGTTCTCAGTGCATTTAAGAATTGGAAAAGTTCTAAAAACAGTCACATTTGTAGGTAATCTTCCACTAACTTGAATTGTGAAGGAGTACTTTTTCCCGGCGCCTAACGATCCAAAGACTGTTGATTCTGATCCTCCTCCAGGAGTAGCAGTTGACATTGTCCATTGAGTTAAATTCACAAACTGAACTGCACTACTACCACCACTTCCCGAAGCACCAGTTGCTCCTGTCGCACCAGTTGCTCCGGTATCTCCTTTAACGCCAGCAGCTCCTGCTGCGCCAGTTTCACCTTTGGCACCAGCTGCACCAGTTTCACCTTTGGCACCAGCAGGTCCTGCTGGGCCTGCTGGACCGGCGGGACCTGCTGGACCAGTTTTTCCATCAGCTGTACTTCCAGTTGATCCATTTTTACCATCAACTCCTGATGGACCAATTGGTCCTGCGGGTCCGCGAAGTGAGGTGGGTATTGGCCAGCGATTATTTTTCTTTGGTCCATAGAAATTCATACTCTTTATATCTATGTAAAAGTCGCCATTAATTCCAATTGTGGTAGCTGGCACACCACTGCCACTTAATATTGTGTTGGCATTAGTTGAACTTCTACCAGCTGCATATGATGTTGATTGGGTAAGTAAGAGTGAAATCGCAGCAAAAATTACTACTTTAGATATATGTTTTCCAAACATAGTTCATTCCATCCCCCCATTTGTTGGGGCTAAGTGCAAAGCCAAGATGACTAAGCGTTATGGAAATAGTTCAATAAATTACGCACAGTTAATAGAGAGATACCACTCACCAAATTTATTCTGCATGAAATTCTCAGGTATATGAGGGCTAGCACTCTTGGATTTGCAAATACAGTTACCTTAGAGAAAAACTCTAACCTGGCTCACAGGTAGTTTAGATATCCAGCACAGTATTTAGCTCTTAGATCAACCTATTGAGTACAAGTTGTGCTTGAAGAAAGCAGGGGTAATGAAAAGAAAAGTATTAGCTACAGCAGTAGCTTTAGCAGTTAGCTTAAGCGTTTCAGCCACCAGTGTGGCATCAGCAGATCAGGGTAGAGGAAAGGAGCGAATCTCCTCATTCCTATCTGGCTTAGTAAGTAATGGCACCATTACCCAATCACAAGCAGATGCAATTACTAAAGCGGCTGAAAATGCTGCAGCTGCTGCCAAAACTATTATGAAGGAAAAGCATGCTG